>OZSS01001215.1_pt1 | contig 12068 bp, 6 predicted proteins | sample 1779911 | NCBI WGS metagenome assembly OZSS01 (sample SAMEA2603589, study PRJEB24840) | metagenome | biome: Water; feature: Photic zone; material: Seawater sample | place: Mediterranean Sea | collected 2013-11-12 | depth 10 m | reverse complement strand
TCCTCATACAGTACTTCGGATGATCGATCAACCGTGAGTTTATTACAGCGCCTTAACGGTAGGCACCTGGAACAATTTCCTGGTGATGCAGATTTGGCCGCCCGTATTGCCAGCTACGAACTTGCCGGTAAAATGCAGACTTCCATCCCGGATGTGATGGATATCTCCAATGAGCCTACTTCGATTCAACAAGAGTATGGAACCAATACCGGAACCGTACTAAAGAAGGAATATGCTAAGAATTGCATTTTAGCCAGGCGCTTGCTTGAAAAGGGGGTGCGGGTGGTTCAATTGTTCAATGGAAGTGATCCATCCGGTGGAAATGGTATTACTAATTGGGATTCCCATAGTAATATTGATAAAACGCATGCCATGCAGGCTGAAATTATGGATCAGCCTACAGCCGCTTTAATTAGCGATATGAAGAGACGAGGCATGCTTAAGGACACCTTGGTAGTGTGGTGTACAGAGTTTGGTCGTATGCCTTTCCTGCAGGGCAACGGCACTGGTCGTGATCACAACCCAGATGCGTTCACCTGTTTCTTTGCTGGAGCGGGAGTGAAAAAAGGATATAGTTACGGAGAAAGTGATAATTTTGGTTTTAAAAGTGTGGAAGGAAAATCAAGTGTTTATGATTTTAATGCTACGATTCTGCATTTGATGGGGCTCGACCATGAACGACTTAGCTATTATCACAACGGTCTTGAGAGAAGGTTGACCAATGTTCATGGCCATGTGATCAAACAGGTTCTTGCTTGATCCTTACATAGTCGTTTTGCTGGAAGCTTTTCCATGAAAGCTTACCAGTATATTTTTCGAACTAGATTTTTTCTTAATCTGTTCTTTCATTTATCCTTTTGCCTAGCGAGTAATGCGGTTCCTTTTGCAGACAAACCCCCTGAAAATGAATCGGTACAAAACCTTTTTGCTAAGAAAGTAAATTTGGAGCCTGGAGTACGGAGTAAGCCCCTGCCCACCAACGACTGGTGGACAACCTTGTTGTCCCAAGATGATTTCCCTGGGCGCCTTTATGCTTATCCCTTTACCGTTAGTGCGGATTCACAGGGCATTCAAATTTGGTACCCCTTGGAATGGAATGAAAACGGTACGGAAATGGATTCAGGTGAACCCTTGTTGATTGAACCGATTGATCCCACTCCGGGTTCTGATCCGGTGGAAAAAATACTTTTTGATTTTGAAAAGGATTGGGAAACCTTAGGCTGGGAATTGGAAGGGACCGCGTTTGGGGATGGGCCGATGACCCATTCCCAGCATGGAAGCAGAGGCATTGTGGGCAAGCGATATGCAGCCAGTTTTTACGGACATGATGGTGCTATCGGTAAAGCGACCTCTCCCGAATTTCTCATGGACAAAGATTACCTTCATTTCAAGGTAGGTGGAGGCAGTGAAAAAGAGATCCTTGGAGTTCATTTGCTTGTGGATGGCCAGTCGGTTTATCAGGAAGTCGGAAAACAAAATAATGATCTGGAATGGAAAAGCTGGGATCTCAAACCATATCGAGGGAAAAAAGCAAAGGTTCAATTGGTGGATCAATCCAAGGGGGGCTGGGGTTTTATCTCAGCAGATCATTTCGTTCTTTCAGAACTCTTGACTATACCAAAGTCTGGTCCTTTTTCGCATGCCTCCACTCTTAATTGGGGGGATTGGCATGTTTCAATGAGGTTACATCTGAACCAAATGAAAAAGGCGGATGTCACTTTTGGTCGGGGCATGCCCTATGTCTGGATTGAGCCCAAAGGAATTGATCTAAAGATTCCGGGAAAGTTGCAACCAAGTGGGGCTTTAGTTCAAGATGGGCGAACTTTTGGCATCTTTGCTCCTGGCGGATCGCTAAAACCTATGGATGGGTATGTCCGGTTTACTGGTCCGGTGCTTTCTATTGCTGCTCTCAATGATGACCCCAGTCAGGCAGAACTTTTTGCCCGTCATGCCGCTGCGATTCCGCGGGATACTCAATTTGATTGGAAATATGAAAAAGAAAAGGGCAGGGTCAGCACTACTTGGAGGGTAAAAACCGAAACCGGAGAAGACACCCTGCATGGCTGGATTCCTCATCATTACCGTACAACCAAGCACAATTTCAGTCTTACCGGAATGGAATACAAGACTAGACGGGGAAAAATGGTGGTGGCAAAAGGAAAAGAATTCCAAATTTCTTGGCCTTTTACCGGAATGATTCCTCTTTTCCCCCTCCCGAAGGACGATGCCTTCCGTAAGGAAGTCCTTGCGGATTTCATCAATCGTTGGGGAAATGAATTACTGAAAAAAACCGAAGAAAATCGTCAGGCAGCCGATACTTATTGGGGCGGAAAATCCATGCTCAAAACCTGTCAGGCATTCAATATGGCTTGGCAATTACAGCTTCCGATCGCTGATGACTTGTACAAGGAGGCAAAGCGGGTGGTGGAGGATTGGCTCACTTATGAACCCGGAGAAAAAGCATTTTATTACTCCCGGTACCCTTTGCCTTGGTCGGGACTGGTTGGGTTTAATTCTTCCTACGGATCCGAACAATTCACTGACAATCATTTTCATTACGGTTACCTTGCGATGAGTGCCGGTCTGATCGGGATGCATGATCCCGTTTGGTTGGAAAAATATGGGCCAAGTGTGACCGAAGTGGTCAAACAATATGCTGAGTGGGAACGAGACTCTCCGCGTTTTCCACGCCTGCGTACCTTTGAATGCTGGGGTGGACATAGTTATGCAGGTGGAATGTCGAGTGGATATGATGGTAATAACCAGGAATCTTCTTCGGAAGCCATTGGGTCTTGGGCGGGGATGTTTTTTCTAGGAGCGGCCCTTGGAGATGAGGACATGCTGGCTACGGGGGCAATGGGGTATGCAATCGAGACGGAAGCCGTTCATGAATATTGGAATAATGCCTATGGCTGGAAAGATCGGGAAAAATCCAACTGGTCCCAAAATTATAAGCCAACTATCTGCTCGGTAATGCGGGATCGGGATATGGGTGCCTGGACTTGGTTCAGTGGGGAACCCATTCATATCTATGGTATTCAATGGTTGCCAGCTTGGACCCATCTGAATTATTTTGGTGCCCATGCGGAACACTCCGTTTTTCAGCTTAATCAAATGCTTGAAAAACAAGGTAAAGATCAGGGGAAAATCAGCTGGGAAAAAATTGATGGCGATTGGGGTCAGGTGGCCGCTGCCTATGCCGCCTTTTGCCAACCCGATGAAATTTGCAAAGTATTAGACGAGGCTATCGATAAGAAATGGGCGATTGCTTCCCCCAACCATGCCGGGATTCCTTACTATTTAGCCCATGCCAGCAGGGCATACGGTTTGATTGATAAAGACTCATACACCGACCTTCCCACTTCGGTTGTCTTTAAAAAATCGGACGGGAAACGAACCGCTTTGGTTTACAATTTATCCAATGCTCCCCGCTCGGTCAGGGTTTATGTAAAGGGCGAGGAAGTATTGAAAGGAAGTCTACCAGCAAATGTCCTAATGGCCGTTCCGGTACCATGAAAATGAGATTTGGGACCATAAAGGTGGTTAATATGACAAAATTTTCAGCGTTCATCCTACTGATTGGCGGAATGCTTTTTTCCTACGGCACCGACCGGCCCAACATCGTTTTGATTTTTGCAGATGACATGGGCTATTCCGACCTAGGTTGTTATGGCGGGGAGATTAAAACCCCGAACTTGGATCGTCTCGCTAAGAATGGAATCCGCTATACCCAAGCCTACAATACTTCGAAGTGCTGGACCTCACGCATCAGTCTGCTTACCGGTTTGTATCACCATCGAAGTGATCGGGATTTTCAGAACACTGCCTTGATTGGGGAAATTCTTAATCCAGCCGGTTACCGATCTTGGTGGGCCGGGAAGCATCATGCGGGCTTCAATCCCTTTGATCGTGGGTTTGATCATTTCGCTGGATTTCTGGGCGGTGCGATTAATTTTTGGAATCCAGGAGAGCAGGCAAGGAAAGGGGAAGATGTTCCGGGATGGCGATCGGTCTATACCTGGGCTTTTGATGAAAAACTCTTGAAACCCTACCATCCGGAGAAAGACTTTTTTGCCACAGATGCTTTTACGGATTGGAGCCTCAACTGGCTGAATGAAAAAGAAAGAGAGCAGGATCCCTTCTTTCTTTTTCTTTCATACAATGCTCCTCATTGGCCCCTGCATGCTCACCCTGAGGATATTGCCAAGTATGATGGAATTTATGATCAGGGGTATGAAGCGATTCGAAGTTCAAGGTATCGAAAACAGTTGGAGATTGGGTTGTTTGATCCAAGCACCGCAGCCTTGACTGAACCAGAACATGAGTCATGGAATCGTCTGTCCAAAAAGGAAAGAGAAGAAGAAGCTTTACGGATGGAAATTCATGCTGCGATGGTGGACCGGATGGATCAGAATATTGGTCGATTACTTCGAAATTTGGAAGAACTTGGAAAGTTGGAAAACACCCTAATTCTTTTTCTCGTGGATAATGGAGCTAGTCATGAGAAACCTAAAAGGGGAACCAAGAATCCGGAGGCAGTGTGGGGAAGCGTCGGCTCTTTTGAAGCGATTGGACAATCCTGGGCGAACGCAATCAACAGTCCTTTCAAAAAGTGGAAAGTGCAGGGCATGGAGGGTGGCATCTGTACCCCCATGATTGCCCATTGGCCGGCCGGCATAAATGTGTCCAAGAATTTCATTTCTCGGGAGCCCTGTCATTTGATTGATTTTGTGCCTACCTTTATGGAATTGGCCGGGGAGGGTGTAAGCTATCCGAAATATCTTCCAAGTCTGGATGGTATCAGTCTGACTCCTACTTTTGCAGGTAAAAAGTTGGAGCGAGAAAAGCCTTTATTCTTTCAATACGGAGGCTGGAATGTACTTCGGCAAAATCAATGGAAATTGGTACAGCGAAAACAAGAAAATTGGCAATTGTATAATTTAGATAGGGATCGAACCGAAACGAGCAACCTTGCAGACCAATTTCCCGACCGGGTTAAGCAAATGATCAGGGCTTGGCAAAGTTGGGCAACTGAAATTGGAATTGGAAATGAAAAGTCAAAAAAAGGTAGTTGAGGCAGAGGATTTAGACTTGGCTCAACTTTTGATCTCGAAAGATGGTTATCCTTTACCTCATGGTCACGAGTTGATCGCTCGGAATTGGTTGCAAGCAGTCACCAAAGCGACCAATAAGGAAGGATGAGTAGAACCCTATCAATTACACCTATCGGTTCCCAGATTTCCAAGTGGGGTGAAGGCCCAATTTTTTGGCAGGAGCATCTTTTATATGTTGATATTGAGGGACATGCTTTGATTCGCTTACATGTGGAAACGGGCGAGGAAAAAGTATGGGAAATGGGGGAGCGCATTGGAACCGTAGTACCCCGCCAGTCGGGTGGTTTTCTGTGTGCGGGGGATTCAGGGATTTTTTCTTTTGATCCAAATACCGGTGAAAAAAAGAATCTTGCGGACCCAGAGGGGGATAAACGCCCAGATAACCGGTTTAATGACGGAAAATGTGACCCAAGCGGAAGGTTCTGGGCCGGAACCATAAGCACAGTGAAAAAGTCTGGGGATGCCAACCTTTACATGCTGGATGTGCAGGGAAACCTCTTTCAAAGAGTGAATGGCGTGACCAATTCCAATGGGATATGCTGGAACCAGAGAGCAGACACCATGTATTATATTGATACCCCAACTAAGGAAGTTTGGTGTTATCCTTTTGATAACTCAACCGGCGGAATCGAAGAAAAGCAGGTCATTATTAACACCGAAGAAGTAGATCTTGCTGGCTCGCCTGATGGGATGACGATCGATGGGGAAGGTATGCTCTGGATAGCGATGTGCCATGGAGGAATGGTGGTCCGAATTGATCCGCAAGTAGGGGAGCTCATAGACAAAGTAGAACTTCCTTGTGTGGAGACAACCGCTTGTACCTTTGGTGGTTCTAATTTGAACCGCTTGTTCGTGACCACAGGAATCCACAAGTCCTTGGAAGAAAGCAATGCGGGTAAAGTGTTCGCAATTGATGGACTGGGGGTCTGCGGTGTATCCGCATCCCCGTTTGCAGGATAAATTTAGGGCTTCTTCAAGCACCATCGAATTGCATTCTGCAATAATTGATTGAAGCTAGGATTCTCAAAGTCTTTAACATGCCCAAGGGAGGTGTAAAAAACTTTAGCACCTGATTTTGTCACATGGGTCCAAGCCACAGGCTCGGTGGGAAAGCCAGATAGGACGCCTTCCAAAATAGGGACTGAATTCATGGGAAGAGGAGAATTTCGATAGAGAGACGCGGGAGTTCTGAAGGGCAGCTTTACTTGCTTCAAAAGCGAAGGTTGCATGGCAGCCGGAATTTTTCTGATCAGACAGGATTTGTCTTTCCCATAATGACCCTGATAGTTTCCGCCGATAACTTCTTGGTCCCATGCTGGCCAATCTCGGTGGCCTTCAAGGGGTGAATCATTTCGAAGTTCGAAGGCATGGGATGCAGTACGGAGTCCAAGAACTGGTTTTCCATGGGCGATATGACTTCTAATAGATTGCATAATTTGATCCGAAAAGGCTCTTCGCCTAACACTAATAATCAAAAGGTCTGCCTGGCTAATTGCTGCAGCGTTTTTTAATTGATGACGATCAAGACCTTCTTTGGGAGCGGTAGAAAATTCGGCTTTAAATTCTTTAGAAAGATAAGATGCAGCAAATTTCGGAAGGGTTTTTTCAGTCTGGTATTCTCTTTCTGCAATCACAAAGACGACTTTTGATTTTCCATGAGTAAAAGGAGAGAATCCGAATGCACCCGATAGGAAAAGCAAGGGAAGAAAACGGAATAATTCCATATTAATTATAATTTTTTACTTTTGGGAGAGTGATTCTTCTCTAATTGGCAGGAAGAGTAGTCCATGAGTTTGTGGAATAATCGTAAAATTTCCGGCTACCTGAATCATTTTGAAAGAATATCCAGGCAGCGGATTCAGAACGGAAGAGGTAGGGGTAGTTTTCAAAGTTTGTCCAAAGCCAATCTAGGTTGGAATCATAAAGCCAAAAAGAACTCATGGAAGTCCCATTTCGGTAAAGCCATCCATGGTTTACATGAAAAATCCAGTTGCTTGAAGTTTCAAAGTAAGTACCAAACCAGTCGGTCGACCTCCAATGATTTCCATGATCCACGGCGGTAGACCATGCATATTCATCCAGATCTATGATGCTTACCAAAAGTGAAAAAGGCTGGGAGCTGGAGCTTTGATCTGAGACCACTACTGAAAGTTCATAAGAATTATTCTGGTCTGAATCCAAAGGGGTCTCGAAATCTGGGGCCACTTTAAAGCGGATCACTCCAGAGCTGGCGTTCAATTCAAAAAAGCTGGAGTCGGATCCAGAGAGAGTGAAAGTCAAGCTGTCACCGTCATTATCCGTAGCATTAAAATCAAAAAGATAAGTGGAGGATTCAGAAATTTTGATCGCTGCCCCAGTTGGGGCATTGCTTAGGGTGGGGGGATCATTGACGGACTGAACTTCAAGAATGAAGGAATCTGAAACGGACTGATCTCCAGAGGTAGCGATAATGCTTATAGTAGCAGTCCCAAATTGATTTGAGAGAATCGAAAGGATAAGATCGGAGCCTGAGATTGTTGGGATAGCGAGAGATTCGTCGGAAGAGGTAGCCGAGAAGCGAAAGGAATCTAAGGAGTCAGGATCGTTGAAGAATTCTGATAGATCTATGCTTAAATTACCCTGATCTTCATTCATGAACTGATCTGGAATTTCGGCACTTAAAACCGGAAGATCATCCACCGAGGCAACCGATACGGATACGATCACGGTTGCAATGGAAGCACCATCTGAAACCGAAACGGAGAAGGAATCGGTTCCATACCAGTTGAGGTTAGGTTGGTAGGAGGCAAGCCCGGAATCCTTGGAAATGGATACAGTTCCATTACTCGCAGGGGAGGAAATAGACCAAATTAAATCATCCCCATCAATATCGCTGGCGGCAAAAGGGTACGAGGCAGTTTCGTCTTCATCAGATGACAGCGAGTAGGTACTGCCGGATTTTATGACTGGGGCGGAGTTGACCCGATACTCATAAGCTCCAATATCAGGACCATTGCCATACCTTGTTTTTCCTAAGATGTCGGTGGTGGTATAATGCTGTGCACCAGTACTAGCTTGATCAATTGCAGGGGATGTAGCTTGCAGGTTGTAGTCATCGTCTTCATTGCCCGCAATGCCATCGCTCCCGTCGCTATCGATGAACAAAGGGTCGGAGTCATTGTTGTCAGATCCAGAGATGGTGCCAAAGGACTTACTGGGATCCAAAATACAATGATTGGCAGAAACCGAGCCTTGGTAATTATAAAGGTCACTACCTTGGCTACCCGCGGAGTTTTGCCATAAGATAGAATTTTCAAAGTCAATGGATTGACCACTAAAGACAATACTTATCCCCCCGTGCTCAATGGAAGTGTTTCGAACCAGAGTACAATTTACAAAACGAGAATGACCAATAGGTTTCAATACACCATTCCGATAGCTTGCACCATTATCGGATAATAAGCAGTTAATGAATTTAGTTTGGTTTGCATCACTGGCCAAGAGTCCAACTCCACCTTCTGAAGCGGAGGAAGCATTGGCTTCGTTTCCAATAAATCGGCATTGTAAAAAAGAAATATTACTGGCCCCCATGGATGTGAACGCCCCTCCATCGTTGGCGTGATTTTTTAAAAATAATGAATTGGAAATTTGGACATTCGAGTTTCCCCAAAAATACAGTGCTCCACCATAGGATCCACTGGCAGTGGCATGATTTGCTACGAAAGAGCAACGGTCCATGGATGGGGTGGAGGTGGAATTCATGTAGATGGCACCACCGTAGCGGGAAACCGTAAAGTTTTTGGTGAAGCTACAACCGCTAATGGAGGGCGAAGATCCCTCCAAGGAAAGTGCTCCTCCTCCGTTGTAAGTGGTATTGGAATTAGAACTGAAGTTAGAATCGTTTAGGGTGCCGGTCGAATTCTTTAAATGCAGTCCTCCACCATCATAAATGGAGGTATTGTTTTGGTAATTACCAGAACTTTCATTAAAGGTTCCATTCTCAATGGCTACTGCACCACCTGAGGTTCCAGCAGAATTCTGCTGGTAGCTATTGCCGGTAGCAGAAAAATTTCCATCTTTTGTAAAAACCGCACCCCCCGAGTAGGCCGATTGATTTGAAGTAAAAGTATTGTTTTTCAGAGTCAATGGTGTTGATTCGAAAAATAAGGCACCTCCATTGGAATTTGCGGAATTACCACTGAATAAGCTAGAAGAGATGGTTGTATTGCAATCAATAAATTGACCGCCAGCTCCATAAAATAAGGATTGATTGGAGCTGAATTGGGCGTAGGTAATGGTTATATTGGAATCGGTTGCATCGATGGACCCACCACTAGAAGCCGAATAATTTGAAGTGTAAGTTCCATGGTTTTCGATTAAAGTACAGAACTTTAACGCCCAGGCTCCTCCGCCGTTATTGGTAGTGTTTTGATTACCAGAAAAGGTGCAGGAGGTGGCATTTATTTCAGAGTATTCCGCGAAAATTGCCCCTCCATCCAAATCAGCTTGGTTATTATTGAATTGGCAAGAATTCAAAACAAGAATTACATCTTTAGAATAGATGGCTCCTGCATATCCCAATCCGCTTCCTAGACCCGACCCTCGATTGTTCGAAAAAGTACAATTGGAAAAAGTCGCATTGGTATCCAGAAGATAAGCAGCTCCTCCCTGTTGCCTAGCCCGGTTTCCTTGAAAAATACATTCACTTATCGAGAAGTTTACCCCATGGGCATAAAGTCCACCCCCTTTCCCCCGGGAATCCGAATAGTTTTCACTGGCATTTCCATCTTGGACAATGAACCCTTCAAGGTGGGATCCATTCGATGGAACCACCACATGAAAAGTATTATCAGAGCTATCATTGATATTTCCGATATCCCCGGAGAGAATGGTTTGATTTGTGGTTGAGTTTCGTTCCTGCCTTGAACTTTCCGAACCAGAAAAGCCTCCGTATATGGAAACATTTGGTGGAAGCAGGAAAAAATCACTTCGGAAAACTCCTGGTTTGTAGGTTCCGCTTGCAACCCAAACTTCGGTAAAAGGATGCATGGACTGGAGTGCAGTGGAAAGCTCAGGGTAAGCATTCGCCCAGCTCGAACCATCACCATTACCAGTTGCAGTGGCGTCGACATAGAGGATTTGGCTTCGGCTTGCTAAGAAGGTTAGCTGGATCGTCTCTGCAGTATCAGAACTAATGGATAGAGTATCAGGTGAAAATTGATGTCCCGCTTTGCTCGCAGTAATAGTGCCCGACCAAGTGGAGGATACGCTGGTAAAAAAAGTACCGTTTTCATCGGTAAGGATCGGGGTGCCTACCGATGAAAAAGATAGGCTTACATTAGGAACACCAACACCTTGAGAATCCTTGATTACGCCGGTAATTAATCGATAACTAGTCGTATCGCTACCCGTATCAATTTCATTTAATGCTACACTTGTCGTGGGGATTCCAGTTGAAGATAGATAGATGGTGCTTATCCCGTTGTTTGCGTCTGCATCTTTCTTGGAAATTAATTGTAGAGGTTGAGGCAGATTCCAGCTTTCGGGGGAGAAGGTCATCGTACTAGAATCCAGCAATGAAAAATCTTGGTCTCCTGCAGAATCCAGGGAAATGGAAATCGAAACATTAGATTCTGGCTTGGATGCGAGACGAACTGTTAAGGAACTGGCATTGCCCTCGGAAATATTTAGAGAATAGATAGAAGGTACAATGCCTTGGACAATGGACGATCGAAAGTTCGAGACATAGGGTGTGGTTGTATTGAGGACTTGGGCATTATCTTCTGAATCCAAGTTACCAGTTGAGATTCCTTGATATGCAATGGATGGGTTTGAGAAATAGGGAATTCGGTTTGTGTAGGTCGGAGTGCCATCGGTATCGTAGGCCATGATTGTCCGGTAGCCTTGGCCATTCGTGATCCATCTTTTTCCGTAGTTAAATTGCTTGAAAAGGGAATTATTTGAAGGATCCGTATCTGGAACGCCCCGGTCCATGGCATCCTCTCGATTATGGGTGCAACCCATATTGTGGCCAATTTCATGGAGTAGGCTGTAGCTTGGTGCCCCAATCTGACCGATCACCACGACATTGAACCCACTTTCACCGAAGTCTAAGGATGGATAGGACATGGTATTGGCGATGCCACCAAGGCTTCCATCACCTTGGGAAATGAGAACACTCACTAAGTCGGCTCCATATTGGTCGCGGAGGGTATGGAGTTGATCCAGATATCCGTCGGTTGGGTTGGTCGACCGATTCAAGTCCATGGATGGATCCTGCGTTTCGGCGTAATCGATTTCAACCAGATGTACCAAGCGGATCGCCGCATTTACATTGCTATTTAAAAAACAAAGATTTGATTCGGAAATTGCATTTTGAAGGTAAGCTTCAACTTGGCTCTCCGTGCTTAAGTTTTCGGACAGTTTGGCATCTGAGGTGTAAGCAACCAGCAAGTCAATCAGGTTGCCATCCCCATCTCTCCAATTTTTGGCCCTTCTAACGGGCCGAGGATCTAAATTTTTTTGTTTTTGATCCAGCAGGCAACCCCCGCAGGAAAGATGATTACTTTTCTTTGTTTTTAACCATATAACTTTTCCTTTGTCAGTAATAAATCTTTGGATAGCTCCAAAACTTGGTTTCAACCCCCCCACAATTTCATGGCCAACTCGGGTGAAGGAAAGCGTCGAGTTTTCACTACCTGTAATTTTTCCAGTCCATGAAAAGTTGCCACCTCCAAGATCGCGACCGTGCAATTTTTCAATTTTGAGAAGAGTTTTATCATTCTGCTCCAAAAAAAGGGTCGAACTTTGAAAGGTAGCTTCGAAAACAGATTCCATTCTTGCTCGAGCAAAAGTGCAAACTGAAAGGAAAGCCAATGTGGTAAAAGAAAAAAAAGTTGAAGCGGAAAAAAAAGTTCATAAAGAAAAGCAAAAAGAATTGTTTAAAGACCCTGCTCAAGGCGATATGCCTAAGAT
>OZSS01001211.1_pt1 | contig 12073 bp, 34 predicted proteins | sample 1779911 | NCBI WGS metagenome assembly OZSS01 (sample SAMEA2603589, study PRJEB24840) | metagenome | biome: Water; feature: Photic zone; material: Seawater sample | place: Mediterranean Sea | collected 2013-11-12 | depth 10 m | reverse complement strand
TGCGGTTGGCCCCATGGGGTTGACCATTCAGCAACATACTTGTATCCTTTACGCTTCTTAACCGGTGACGGGCGGAATACTCTGCGTTGTTCGACATAACCGATATGCAGCGGACTGATTGAGATTGTAAACTGATTTTTCATATAAGCTCCCTTGCTTGTTATATTATAAATATATCCGATTTTTAAGGGATTGTCAATCTGTAAACGGACAGAATATGTCCGCATTAAATTTTTTTTCTTTTCTCGCACGCTCGCCCGTAGGGTCGTATAGTTTTGTTAAGTAATGGTGAGACAAGAAAGCTCCGAAGGAGCTTGGTCGGCTAGTCCTCTATGAGTTGTTAGAGGTCTTAGCATCCTCAACCCACTTGTAAGGCCATACGACTCGCATGATGAGCGTATCATCTTCTGGCTTGGTGAGGACTACATCAAAGTCACCAGTGCCATCCAGATCAATAACGAAAGCTCTGCAATGGTACTCGTTCGCCATCTGATGAGCGTCGTCTGTTGCTTCTCGTAGAGAGTAGTCATAAATCTTGCCTTCTTTGAGGAGTTGCTTAACTTTCATCTTCATATCCCAGTCACAGAGCGTAGCTCCAAGAGAGGCGACACCTACGGTCATGCCGGCAGTTGCCGAGCAAGTAATGAGAACAATCGCACCACCTATAAGGCAGAACGCTCCTTCCCAGTCGAAGCCCTTGGTGCACTTGAAGAATATGCTCTGGATGCCTGAGCGGACAAGTCCGAGGCCACAAAGGAAAGAGATGAGGTTAGCGAAAGCAACGAAAGAAAAAGTGATAAAATCTAAGGTCATAAAGACTCCGGTAGTGTGTAATGTGTAAGTGTTAGGGGTAGGGGTGTAGGGTAGTAGTGACTAGTCGAGATACATATTGGTTTGACCAGTGTGACCGACCATGTAAAAGACTTTTCGCATGCTCTCTGAAACATGCTCAAGATCTTCATAATCATTGACATGAATGTAGGCATCGTTGCCTAGCAAGTCAGCCATCTGATCTCTGGTGAGATACTCAGTCTCTGGCTCGATAAGCTCAAGCTCTTCGAGGATTTCAACGATTGCTGCGGATAGTGTTTCTTCTTGGTTGTTCATAAGGAACCTCATTGTTTGAATGTATAAGTAATATATCAAGTTGGTGAAAAAAGTCAATAGTGAAAGAGGACAGAAAATGTCCGAGTTATCCTATGTAGTCCAGTCGAGTCCAGTCTAAAACTTGGATGATTGTGTCTTGAGCCTTAAGCTCTTCTGTGGAGTCTGTGATGATTGCATCACCTACAAGCTTGTCGACACAACGAACAGCAGCTTGGCAAATATCGTCTTCGGTGATCGTTCTAGGATCTCCGTACTCTCTCCAAGTCTTCATGAGTTCAAACCAGACTTGCAAGGTTGCTCTATGCTGGTGATGCTTCGGAAGGCCGAGTTCTGCGATGATGATTTCAGTGATTTTCTTGGTGTCCATTAAGACCTCGTTGTTTGAATGTATTGGTAATATAACCGGTTCTGGAGATCTGTCAAATCTTTTTATTTACTCCGGTCAAAATATGTCCGGCTTTCCTTCGGAAATCACATGCGTATAGTTTTGTTAAGTTTTTGGCGAAACAAAGTATAGTTTTGTTAAGTTTTCGATTTCGCTTGTTTCTACGAAACAATGAAGCTGTGTCGGTTTTCGCACAACTATGTTGTGAAACTTTCGCGTGTGTCAAGAGTTACGCGTAAATCCGTAACCGCATGCCCGCTCGTATGTGTGTTTCGCATGTCTCTAGGTGTGAACGAAACTCTGTCAAGAGTTTTATGTTTCACTGTCAGGTGCTGTACATATGCCCTCGTCTATGAGGTACACAGCAGCCCGACCGTATCTGCCTTGTAGCTGCCAAACCGCTCCGGTATCTATGAGATACTGCCACGCAGCTATCTGATCTTGCTCGGTTCCTTCGCCTAGCTCGATAACGCATATAGCGTCTGTTAGGCTCGTGATAGGTTTGCCGAATAGTGATTGTTGATTTTCCATTGTCTTTTAGTCCTTGTGAATGCTAGTTAGAAAGGGTGTCCGTAAAGCGTCCTAGATCGTTCGTAAACAGCGTATAAACTCACGCTCTCACTTGAAACCCATGAACACCCCACGCACACTATAAAGCCTCTAAATCTTTAAAGATGAACCACCATAGGGGGGTAGTAGGGTAGGAGGCTAAAACTCTACATAATGGGGATGTCCTTCCTCTGGGGGTAGTAGTATCTTAGTAGCCTTACCGGCCTCTATTAACTTACATATAAGTTGTGAGCTTAATCCTGTGGAGTTAAGGGGTCTGCCCTTCCCTACCTCAGCAAACAACAGATCTGGTAAACGAGGTTGATTGTTATTCCACTTGTTAGGTCTTTGAAACCACAGGTATGTATCCGCTAGGTTCTGTGCTGTATAGTTGTAAACAATCCTATCACCGTTATCATCTGTGTAGCCTAGTATAACTCTGTGATTGGTATAAGAGTAATCGCTCCCTCCCCATACATATCTATACACATTCGCTATGACTACTCCGTTCTCTACACTGACATAGTCCTTTAGTTTAGCATCATTACCTTCTGCCCATTGCTTTGCTAAAGCATGTTGGCTTGTTACTTTATATATTTTTTTCTTGTTCTCGGACATTGGTTACTCCTCCACGCTGTCTGCTGTCTGGTTGTTTGATTGGGAGCCTATACACTCAACCGCAAAGGCTGTGACTCCGATAAAGAAGATTACTGGTACGCTTCCTATAAGAGCATTCAATAAAGCTTCTATAAGTTCTTCTCTGTTCATTACTCCTCCATGTCTTCTATGTCGAAGACAATGTTGTTATCGTTTATATATTGCTCTACCAGATCGTAGATGTTCTGCTCTCCAATGATGTACACCCACATATTGACTATCGCTTCTGGACTTGAAAAGTCTGTGTTGACCTCTCCAAACTCGCTTTGCTCATAGTACTTGATGTGTTCGATAACATCAAATACATCTGTACCTAGCCATTGCTTTGCTTGCCAAGTGCCGACTATGTAATAGTCTGTGTTATATATCTCATTGCCTAGATCGTAAGGCTCTTGGAGCTTCTCAAGATTGTAGTCTGCGATTTCTTCTATCCTGTCTAGGATGTAAGCTTTGATCTCTGCTACTTTAGCGTCCATGTTTTCTGGGTATTGTGTTGTCATAGTAATCTCGTTGTTGAAGGGTTGTGTTATCGTAATATCGTTGTAGCGTCTATAATCTCAATCTCTGAGTCTACGACTACAACTGTGGCTACTGGGTCGGTTGTCTCTGCTTCTGCACTTAGGCAACTCATAAGAAAGAGAAGAAAAGCGAATGGCAAAGAAGCCGAGAAAGCAGGAACTATAAAGTCTAAAAGTGAGTCCATGTGAACCTCATTGTTGTTGGTTATGTTAGTAATATAATCTGTTGGTTGGATATTGCAAGGACAAAAAATGTCCGGTTTATCGTATGATGCCATTCTTGAAGGCTTGTCGTCTAGCTGCGACCAGTCTTAATCGTGCCTTGACCTTGTTAAAGTCTCCCTTGTTTGGGAGCTTTCCATCATCGCATCTCCATTCATCAAGTAATATGTATTGCTCGGCTTCATCTGGGGTGAGTCCATCTTTGACCAGTTTGTTCATATCTCTGATAAGGTTGAGTTGCTTGTCTGTCCACATCTTGTTGTTGCAGCCTCTATGTGTATGTGATCCTCTCATGTTTACCTCGTTGTTTGTTGGTTATGTTTATATTATAATCTGTTGGTGAAATAAATCAAGGACAAAAAATGTCCGGTTAGTCTGCGGTCACTGGTTCTAGCAACCCTGTAAATGTTAAAGTGTGACCTGTGCTTAGGATTTTGAGCCTATACTTGAACCTTCTGGATACAGCAAGCCATTCTCTTGCCTCTACAACACATAGGCCAATCGTTCCGTTCTTGATCAAGACTAGATCTCCTATCTCATGCTGTCTCATCTTCGCCTCCAAGTTTCCTCTAGGTTCCTAACGAGGACTGAGGTCTTTTCACCTGTGGCGACCTCAACCACCTTAACCCATCCGTATCCGTACTTGGTTTCTAGTATCATCACGAGCTTTGTCTCCTCCTTCAGATGAAATGGTTTTTCTTTATCGTAAAAGTCCGATACCCATCTTTTAAGCTCACCTTGTGTTACCTTCATTGTCTACTCTCCTTGCTTGACGACCATATCCGTTTGAAGGTTTCCCAACTAACTTGTGCACCAGAGGCACAACATGCTTTCCATGCCTCCATTCGATTGGAATGGTTTGAGTTTTTAATAAACGCTTTCACTTTTTTCATTGTCTACTCTCCTTCTACTGTAAATCTTCTAAGGAAGGAGCCATGACAGTGCCATTCCTCTCCAAAGTTGGGATGCCTTTCATTCTGTTCTACCTGTCGGCATACAACTCTACCCTTCTCCCAATGGAACCCAGTTACCACAACGGTCAAGCCAAGCATCTCATCAAAGAGCAGTTCGCCTATCTGAATGTCTAAATGGTTAAGCCATGTTGGATCTATCTTCATAATCACCTCTGTGTTGTTGATGTTAGTAATATATCCAGTTGAGCGAATAAAGCAAGGACAAAAAATGTCCGCTTTGGAGAGGGGTTGCGTTTAGTAGTGGAAACAAAATAACTGAAGCAGTGTTCGCCTGTCTTGAGGGTCTTCTATTTTAGTTAAAATGTCTCTCATAAAGTCCGATACATTCTGTTTATCCTGTGGCTTGTTTACCTTGTAGGTGTTTATAATCCTAGCTGCGTCTTGTAGTGTCATGTTATGCCTCCGCCTTAAAACCGCACGACTTAGCGTACGCCATTATGCTGTCTTCTAGTATCTTTACTGTTAGAGCGTCAAGATCTCCAAAATCTTCACCACCATTCTTGAGGGCAGCTTGTAGTGCGAGTGCGGTCACAATCCGTAACCCCAAGCCTTTGTCGCCTATCGTGGGTATGGGCTTTAGTTTTTCTGTTGTCATATCATTCTCCAATGATTGCTTGGCTTACCTCTGCAAGCCTTCTTGTTTCGTTCTTTCTTCTTGTCTGTATGAGCACCTGCCTTGCGGTTCTGCTCAATGTGCATCTGTTGAATAGTGTTTCTGCCTTTCGGCTCTTTCTTTTTCTTGTTAGACATTCCCTGTCCTCCGTTCATGTTAGTAATATATCTAGTTGATAGAATATTGCAAGGACAGAAAATGTCCGCATAGTTCCCCACCCCCGAAGGGGTGGAGAGTAGCAGGGATTAACTGTTACCGGCTGTAAGGATCTTGACGATAAAGTCTTGAACGCTTGAACCGTCCGATACCTTCATACCATGCAGGGAGGCAACATTCTTGGTTGCTTCCTCACCAGATCCCATAACTTGCCAGAGAGTCATAGCGAGTTCCGAAGGAAGGTTTACAAAGTACTCCGCAAGGTTCTGAAGCTGAGGCTTTTCAAGTGCCTGATCGAAAGTACCCTTCTCTTTCATCTCTGTGATGAGAGAGTTGTGATCGTTGATCTTCCAATCTTTGGTAAGGTCTACCCGACCTTCATCAATGATCTGTTCGATAGTGACTTTAGTCTTGTAGTTCTTGACATAGTCGTTGAAGGCTACAGCAGCTTCCATGCCGACAAAGGCATTGGAGAGGTGATACAGAGTCGCACCTGCTTCCACCTTTGGTAGATTGAGTAGGGCATCTGATAGTCTCTGCCAAGAGCGTCTAGATGGATAAACCTTGTTAGGCTCAAACATATCCTTGTGCTCAAGGTGCTGATGGTTGTGATTGATGAAATCCCAGATAGAACCAAGAACCTCGTCTTTAGCCCAAGCAAGCCAGTCTTCAGTAGTCGGCTCAATGTCGAACACAGTGTAGCGGTCAAGCTCAGCAGGATCGAACTCGTTGACTTGATACTCAGCACCATGCTGACCACCGTTGATAGCAGCGAAGATGATGGTATCGGGATGAAGCTGATGTCCTGCAATCTTGCGAGAGTCACAGAGTTCAAAGATACCCTGTCGTACCTCTAGGGTAGCACGATCAACCTCGTCAAGAAAGAGAACGACAGGCTTGTTGCATGCTTCGGCAAGCCATTCTGGAGCGAGCCAAGCGGTAACATTACCATCTACCTTTGGTAGACCAAGCAAGTCACCTTCGGTCATTTGTGAGGCTCGTCGTTCGACGACAGGCAACTCATACTTATCAGCAAGCTGATAGACGACTGTGGACTTACCGATACCATGCCGACCTCTAAGTAGCACTGGAAATCGTGCTTGAGTGATGTAATCGACAAGGGAAAAGAATGTTTGAAAATCTACTGACATAATAGTCTCCGGTTTTAGTTTGTTTGTTTGATTGTGAGCAGTTTTGCTCGGTTATGTTTATATTATAACTAGGTTGTTTTAGATTGTCTAGGACATTATTTGTCCGCTTTGAAGCCGATGGTCGGTTTTTCTTCTGTATCTTTCTCTCCCTTTGGGGGTGCTAAGGCTCCGGCCATAAGTGCAGGGAGGAGAGCAGCAGGGATACCCATAGGGCTTGATGATTGTGGCGGTGCTAGTAAACCAGCGACCTTCTTTAGCAAGTCGTCCGAAAGGGAGACTTTGATTGTAATGCTGTTATCACTCATGATAAACTCCTTCTTGTTGTTGATGTTAGTAATGTAATCTGTTGTGAAAATAAATCAAGGACATTTTTTGTCCGGTTGTTTGATGGGCCTCAGTTCATGGTGTTGACACTGGAAGCTAAAGCCTGTTGCTAAGGACAAAACAGGTATCCACCCTCTCCACATGGGTTCCACATTGGTGATTACCACCACAGCGTTCCCATACATATAAAGTTCGCCTACCTTCATTCTGCCTCCATTGGTTCTAGGTGGCCGACCCAACATGACTCAGTGATAAATCCTGTCTTCAAGAACATTATCTTTACATGATCGGGCTGCCATGCCTCCATTATAACCACCACACTGCCATTCGCTTTCCGAACAATATTGTTATCTATCTTGCGGTTCTGATATATGTAAAGGTCGCCTATCTTCATCTTGCACCTCTGTAGTACTTAAGCTCTCTGAAAAAGAAGGCGGTGGGTATGTTCACCGCACCTGTATACCCTATCCATTCAACATTAATGGGATAGTTGGCATTGCGACTTGACAGTCTTGTTATCATTCCGTAGACACAATAACCATCTTCTATCGCCTCTGTGACACAACTATTCTGATTTGTTGACTTGCCATAAGACGATAGCGTCACCAGATCGCCTATCTTGTATTTTCCTATTCTACCACTCATAATACACCTCTGTGTTGTTAAACTTATATCCCCATCCCTACCCCTCCAGAAGCACTGGAGTAACCATACAGATAAGTTAACCCTATCTGCTCTTATTGTCTAGGACATTTTTTGTCCTATTTGTCTATGGCGATCACTTTCTCGTTAGTAGAAAAGTATGGTCGCTCCATACATTCGGGGGTTGTCATCCACATCCGCTGACACTTTGAAGCCACAGGCTTTGGAGCCTCCATATCTGTGAGGATGATGTGACCATCGAAAGCGTGACCGTTCACATACTTGGTTGGTGCATCAAAGCAAGTACCGCCACACGATACACGCTCCCAGATCTTCCGCTGACCTTTCTTCCAGACATAAACCTTGTCTTGCTGAACCTCAGTGTCGAAAGGGATCACAGTGAACTCCGCATACTTTGCAAGTCCTTGCAGTTCTGAGAAGAAGGCTGCTAGCATAGAGTCCGATACAGAGCCAGACTGGTCAATAGAGATAGCGATCTTTGCTGTACGGTTGACCTTCTTTCCGGCATGGATATAAGGATAGCGAGTATTGACCCTACGGACAGTTGAACGCTTGTTAGCTCGCTGACTGGTTCTGATAAAGTATCGAAGCACAGATCGCCAGTTGACCTTTGGAGTAATCATATCCATAATCTGCTTACGACAATCCGCTCCAACGGAACCCCAACCATTACCACGCTGATTGACCTCTTTGACCGCATCTTCAACAGCCTGTCGCATACGCTCTTTGGCCATAGATCTAGTCTCTGAGTCTGCTTCACCCCAACCATCATGATTATCAAGCGAGTCGGGATCACCTTGACCACCTTCACCACCATCGCCATGCTCTGGATCGAAAGGGCCTTCGCCATTCTCTTTGTCTTGTTGGAGCTTGGAGTAATACCACTCGGAAGCCATACCGGCAGGGTAGGACTCGAAGCGTCCTCTGGTGGGGATACACCCTCCCTCTGGTAGATCATCCATGATATGGGAGTTGATAGCCAAGTCTGTGGCGATATTCCACATCTTGTTCATACCCTCTGGAGGCAACCGGCCAGTGACATGCTCGAAGATGATGTGATACATCTCGTGCATCAAGACACCGAGCTTCTGGTTGTCCGGCATGTCTGCAAAGAACTTTGGGTTGTACATCATCTCAAAGTTAGCAGTCTCTGGGTTCATACGAACACCGGCTGTGGGGATTGCGGTAGTCCGAACCTTGTGTATTCTACGAGACAAGGCTGCGAAGAATGGTTCTGCTGTAAGCAATCGATAAGTGTGCAAGTCAAGATCAAAGTCTACCTTTGGTTCTTGCTGTTCTGTTTTAGTTTCGTCAGTCATGTTGACCTCCTTGTTGGTTATGTCTATATTATAACAAGTATTGAAATATTGTAAAGGACATTTTATGTCCGATTTTAGTCTAAGTGTTTGGTGTTAAGCACTTTCATTATCTCGGTTTTAGTTTCGCTTGACAGTGCTGTGTTGGGTTCCATTAAGTAGAACTCGTTCCACTGCCTCAGCTTATCAGCCAATGCCTTAGCGTTCTTCAGTAAGCGTCTGGTGTGTCCAATGCTGTAGCCGGAGGGCATGTGGGTTATCGACCAGAGCTTTCCCTCTTTCGCTTTGTTGGTTTCGTTGTCTACATCCGCTTCTCTATGGACTGTAAATGGATAGTTGATGTAGTGTGTGCAGTGTAGCGGTAACAAACCTGCTCTGGCTCTTATATAATGTGTGCCTTTCTTTCGTTGCCAAGTCATGCTGACCTCCTTGTTGATGTTAGTAATATAACCTAATGGTAAGATTTGTCTAGGACATTTTTTGTCCGAGTTTGAGGCAGGTTCTGAATGTGGATTTGTTTTTAACTACATCTTTCAACATCCGGTTCTCAAGTCTGGCTATCTCAATCCATGAAACGATCTCCCCATCCTTGTTGCTATCGAATATCTGTATGGAATACCCATCATCCCCTACGCAGTAGTACCTCTTGTTGTGCTTGATGTGAGCCACAATCATGTTACTCTTGGGCTGGATCTGGAGTATCTTGTACATTTTCTGGCTCCTTCCTACACAAGTGTAACTTGTCAGAGACAAGCTGTGTGCGGATCTCTGGTATATGCTTCTTGATCTCGCTAGGCTCTGCACCTTTCGCATGCCACTTGACTGTGACCTCCAAGCCTTTCTTATACTCCAAGACCTCCATAAATACACCATCATTGAATATCAGTATGTCGCCTGTCTCTGGCATGTATCTCATTTTTTCCATAAGTGTCATTAGTTCCTCCACTTGTTTGTATATCGTGGTGGGCAGTTAACCCATACCACTCGCCAACCCCTTAGCTCATCAAAGGAGGTCGGCTTAGTTTCGTATCCTCTGGTGAGGTCTTCATTCATTTCGATATAGATGGATAGGGTAGTACCACCATCATCAGACTCTTTCCTTACATAAAAGGCATTGTCTGTTATGTCTATCACCTGACTGTTTAGGAAATCAATCGCTTCTTTCTCAGGCATCTTGTTCTTTGGGTTCCAGTTCTGTTCATAAGCCATGTTACTCTCCTTTAACTTTGATTATAAGTGATCCGTTGTCGTCCACCACCTCCAGATCGGGGGGTAGGTAGGCTTCGCCTTTGGCTGCTGCTTTCATATATGCTTCTAGCTGCCAGTTCGTAAAGTTCGCTAGCCCCAGAGCAGGGTAGAACTCATCTAGTGCCCCCACCCAATCTTCCTTCTTGTCTGTCCACCATCTTCTGATGAACGATATGCCCTCTGCAAAGGCTTCCATATAGTTATTTTCTTTCATAAGACCTCCAATATGTCTCTTTGTTGTATCCAATGTTCTTTGCCCTCAGCCAGTACCAGATAGCATACTGGACTGGTGGCATAAATCTTAATCTCTAATATCAAGCCGAGCTTCTGTGTTGTATAGAAGCCATTAAGCATCTGGCTCATGATTGTGAACTTGACAAGATCTCCAACCTCAAGCGATCCTTTAGGTTTCCACATCTATCACCTCCAACTCCCATTCGTAATGGGCATGGATGTTTCCGGTATTCCAAGTCACTTGAAGCTCCACGACATGAACCTCTGCTTGTGGGTCGTACCCCCAATCATGAATGTCTATTACGACACCGAGCTTTAAATGAGGGTCGCTTATTTGTGCAGGGATTACTATATCACCAATCTCCGGTATCCTTTCAAGTTCTGCCATGTTTATCTCCGCTGTTGTTAGTAATATAACCAGTCCTGCAAATCTAGCAAGGACATTTTTTGTCCACTTTACACAGTTTCTTGTTCTCGACCCACTGTTTGTGCATCTGTACTCTACCATTATTATTCCAGAGAACCCAAGTGTGGCTACCGCCAAGCCCTGTTTTTAGGACTAATCCTGTGTACTCTGGGCATCTTATCATCTGCACATAATCACCTACTCTGAACATCTATCACCTCCAAGTTCCTAAACTCCTCTATGCTTCTATAGAGAGGTTCTATCTCGTCCTTTACCCATATGATATAGGCTACACAATAATCGTCATACTCATCGTCTTCCATGTCTACATCTTGTGACCAGTCGGGCACATCTATGACCAAGCCCACAGACGATGGTTCATGTTTGCTTCTTACTAAATCTCCAATATTCATCTGCTTTCTCCAGTTGATATGTCCAAACTGCTTTTTCTTTTCCACACATCAGTTTTATTATTACTGCTTCTTTAGCATCCCACTCTCGCTCTTTCACGATTAGTGCTAGCTTCGCTCCACCGTCTATAAAGTCTGGACTCCGCCAGACAACTAAATCACCCACCCTCATTCTGTCCTCACTTTCTTAAAGTTGTGCATATAAGCATGAAAGCCATTCGGATTGCTGTTAGACTGGGGTGTTACCCACTTAACAACGATAACATTGTGATAGTGTATTCCTATACAAATCGCTAGCAACTCTGGCTTGTCATACCAATGTAATAAATCACCTATCTTCATCTGTTATCTCCTTTGATGGTGGAACCAGTTCCATTCTGTGAAACGGAATAAAAGCTCGTGCTGGTGGATCGTCTGCTGCCCACCCCTCCTGTAGTAGTACTACCGCTCCATCGGCTCGGTCTTCTAAGAACTCAACCACTAAGCCAAGCTCTGGGTGGTCGGATAGTATCCTTACCCAAACTAAATCGCCAATGTTAAAACCGTTGTTACTCATGGTTTCCTCCGTTGATGTATATAATATAACCTATTCTTCATCTTTGTCTCGGTCATTTTTTGACCGCCAATCTTTGATCTGCTCTGCGACCATCGAATAGGGGTAGATTTTTTGTTCTGAAATCCATTCTTCCTCTACCCTGTCGCTCCATATCACCTTAACCATAAAATACTCAAAGTCCACAAAGGAGACAACACCGATCTTCCAATCGTCATTGTGTTTGTCTCGCATGGCCACGAGATCACCGGTGTGAAATCGCTCCCACTCCATCAGGCTCTCCCCTTATGGTTGTTATTGCCGATATTCTCGCCAACCTTCTTGTGCTTTATGTCGTTGAGGCCGAACGAATAGTTGTTCTGCCAACCGCTGTTATTGTTGTACCTTCGGCAATACTCCTCAGCATCATCCTCAGAGTCAAACTTAAGCGGGGTCACAGATGCTTGCTTTCCATCACCGGTGATAACACCACGATACCGCACAGCCTTCTCGGTTCCAAGCTCGACAACACAATCGGGACACTCATCTATATAGCCTCCCACTCTTGCCTTCTGGCTTGATCTACAATCGAACTCGTCTTCACAATG
>OZSS01001210.1_pt1 | contig 12082 bp, 9 predicted proteins | sample 1779911 | NCBI WGS metagenome assembly OZSS01 (sample SAMEA2603589, study PRJEB24840) | metagenome | biome: Water; feature: Photic zone; material: Seawater sample | place: Mediterranean Sea | collected 2013-11-12 | depth 10 m | reverse complement strand
ATGTTTGATTTTGCGAACAGCCTGCCTTCAGATGCACTTCCCGCAACCGGGCCATGGACAGGCTTCCCCGTCTATAACTTTGTTGGTGGACATAATGATGAAGCTCTGATTCCAGTAGACGAATTGACAGATTGTGTGCTGGCCGTGATGGCTGCTGATGGCAAGCGCCTGGCGACTTATGGGCTGGGTGATGGGCCGCTGGGTTACCTTGGATTGCGCCAGTTTCTGGCGGACAGCTTAAAAAGTCGCGCGGGCATGCATGTTGATACTGAAGAGATTCTGCTTCTTTCTGGTTCGCTTCAGGCACTTGATCTTGTCAATCAGACTTTGCTGCGCGCTGGTGATACAGTGGTGATTGAGGAATCAAATTATAGTGGTGTTTATACACGTTTTAACAGGCTGGATGTGAGTTTTGTCGGTGTGCCTACTGACTCCCATGGCATGCGTGTAGATGCCCTTGAACAGGCGCTTTCTGAGTTAAAACAAAAAGGGACAACGCCACGGTATATATACACGATTCCAACTGTCCACAATCCTACTGGTTCAGTTATGCCAGAAGACAGGAGACGAGGGCTTCTGGCTTTGGCTAAAGCATTTGACGTGCCCGTATTTGAAGATGATTGTTATGCGGACTTGACTTTTGATGGCAAGCGTCCGCCCGCCCTTCATGCTCTGGATGACGATGGGCGGGTAATCTATTGTGGCTCGTTTTCGAAGACAGTGGCTCCGGCTTTGCGGGTAGGTTATCTAGTCGCCAGAAAGGACTTTTTAGCGCGAGCTGTTAGCTACAAGACAGATGCTGGATCCGGGGCTTTGGAACAGTTGGTTTTAGCTGAATTCTGTGTCCGGCAATTTGATAGTCATGTGAAAAAACTATCTGCACATTTAGCTGGAAAGGCAGATTTGATATGTACAGCATTTGATAAATATTTTGGGGCGTCAGCTGATTATGCTCGGCCGATGGGAGGTATTTTTATATGGGTAAAGTTGCCTTCTACTGTTGACACAACGCGGCTTGCTGAAGTCGCAGCAGCACAGGGTGTGGCTATCAATCCTGGCGTTGAATGGTCATCTGCATCAGATGCCAGCCAGCATATGCGGCTGTGCTTTGGCTACCCGAATGCGGGCACAATTGATGAAGGTGTCAAAAGGCTAGCAGAGATTTGCCAGGCAGAATTTGGTGTGCCTGCACAGATTGGAAACAAATAAACGAGAAGACCAAAAGTGTATGGTCGTTCTTATTACCGTGAATTTTCCGTTAAAAGTTAAGTATGGTTTGCTCAAAAATTGGACTTTTTATTGAAATTAGTGTTGACTAACTTGATAAGTATGTTATATCTAATTGATGCAGTGCGAAGACAAAATTTTCTTGCCTTTATGAGCTATCTTCCACCGCAGCTGCGTATAGGTATGGAAAAGGCAAACAGGCAAAACAAACGATGACTACACAGACACAAACAGCTCCTTCTGTTGGGAGAGGGCGTAAGGTTAATAGGCCATTAGCTCTTATTGTTTTATCTGTATGTCTGGCGGTGATGGTAGATCCATCGGCTTTTGATGTTGTGGTTGCTTCAATATCTGAGGCTTATCTTGCAGTGGCAACATTTGTCGCAGCTACATTATTAGTCTTTTTCTCGCTTGAACGACTTTTTAAATTTGATTTAACCGAGGTCTTGGCAGGTGCAGGCCGCTTACAGGTTCCTTTGGCAGCAGCGCTTGGTGCACTGCCGGGCTGTGGCGGGGCGATTATTGTTGTGACCAGATATGTCTCAGGAAAGCTAAGCTTTGGGTCTGTTCTAGCAACGCTTACAGCTACAATGGGCGACGCGGCATTCTTGTTGATTGCGAAAGAGCCTACGACAGGATTGTTCATCATCATTTTGGGTTTTAGCGTTGGCATGGCCACTGGCTTATTTGTTGATTGGCTGCATGGTCCTGATTTTATGCGGCCCAAATCAAAGAATGTTCCGCTCCTCGATGAAACTTCCGGGACACCAGATGAGAACAGTGGTCTATCTAGTAGATTACTAGATAAGTTTTGGATGATTTTAATTTTGCCTGGCATTTTCATGGGGATTGCGCTTGCTTTCCAATACGAGATCAATGAGTTAATCAGTTTTGGCGGTATTGAGTCACCTGCAACCTTATGGGGTTTTGTCGGTGGGCTATTATGTCTGACAATGTGGGCACTTCCTCGCCTTATACCTGTTCTACCAATGAATAGCGTGAGCCATTCAGGTGTAATCAGACGAACGATCTCAGATACAAATTTTGTGACTAGTTGGGTGATATTTGCTTTTTTGTTATTTGAGTTAACTGTTCATTTTTTTCAATTCGACCTTTCATCAGTATTTTCATCGGTCGCGTTCCTAACGCCCCTTATAGCCGTCTTAATTGGATTTTTGCCAGGGTGTGGGCCTCAAATTCTCGTTACAACAATGTATTTGTCTGGGCTAATTCCTCTATCTGCCCAAATTGGAAATGCTATTAGCAATGATGGTGATGCTCTTTTTCCTGCAATAGCAATGGCACCTCGAGCTGCAATTGTAGCTACCATCTATTCCGCGTTGCCAGCACTTCTACTAGCGTATGGTTGGTACTTTTACGTAGAAAATGGCTAAGGTCCTCTATCTTGTCTGCCACTTGTTTCTTTAGAGCACAAATTCTATAAATTGCTGCCTAACAAACCTTAAGTCTCTGGTGCATAAAACTTCTTTTATTTCTGATTTCTGACTTCAAAAATGCATTGTATTTTGTGGGTCATGAAAAAGCTTGCTTAATTATGCCTGCAACCAATTTGGATGGTTCGCTCAGAAATATCAGCCTACGATTTGTGAATGTTTAATCAAATTAAAAATTAATTCGCTGAATTTGTGTTGTCTAAACCGCGCAAAACCATTCTTGATTTTGAAACACCATTGGTTCGCCTAGAAACGCTCTCAAAGAAACTCAATATTGACCTTTGGATGAAACGAGATGACTTGGCCGGCCCATCTTTTGGCGGAAATAAAGCAAGGCAGTTAGAGTATTACTTCGGTGAAGCTTGTGCTCAAAATGCAGACACAATTTTAATTACTGGAGCTGTTCAATCAAATTTCGTGCGTTTAGCTGCGGCTAGCGCTGTTCGGTTTGGAATGAAGCCTATTGTTCAGCTCGAACAACGGGTTTCGAAGCAGGATGACAATTATAACCATTCTGGAAACGTTTTGCTTAACAAGCTTCTTGGAGCAGAGATCATTCATTATCCCGAAGGAGAAGATGAGGTGGGAGCAGATAGAGCGCTCTATGTTTTGGCTGAAAAATTGAAAAAGGAGGGTAAAAATCCATATGTCATTCCTTTGTCTAGGGATAAGCCTCCTCTTGGCGCATTAGGATACTATCGGTGTGCTGAAGAAATTGTTGGTCAACAAGACTCAACATTTGACTACTTAATTGTAGCCTCAGGCAGTGGAGCCACACATATTGGTTTGGTAGCAGGAATGAGCCTTTTAAGTCCCTCAACAAAAGTTATAGGGTCTTGTGTGCGCCGTGATGAGGAAATGCAGACTGAGAGGTTTAGGCTGTTATGCGAGTTAATCAACTACTTTTCAGATTGCCCAAATTTTTTGACAGAGCGAGATATATTTTTGTGGGACAAAGCTCTTGAACCGGGTTATGGGCAAATAGGGCCATTGGCACAAAATGCCATGAAACTAATGGCTCAGAATGAAGGACATCTCTTGGATCCAGTATATACAGCAAAATCTTTTGCTGCGGTTCCAGGCCTTATTTCTGATGGCATAATCGGTGTGGGGAGCCGTGTTTTGTATGTACACACAGGAGGGAATGCGGCAATCTTTGCTTACCAAAATGAGATGCAAGAAATAATGAAAAAATATATATGAAAGCAATATCAAAAACTGAACCGCCAACTCCGTGCAGTTTTGTCAATTTACCTATTGTCACAGATTGGCAGCAACTTGACGCGCAAGCTGTAATATTTGGAGTGCCTCACGGTAAGCCATACCAAATCTCTCAGTTTCCTAACGACCAATCACGCGCCCCAAATGCTCTCCGAGCAGCCTCTTCACGTATCCTCATCGACCACGAGGTCATCGATACAGATATGTCAGGAAAAAATTCTGTTTCCCAATTTAAAATTGTTGATGGAGGTAATGTCCCACTTATAGAAAACGATATACAGCGGCATTATGATGATGCAGAAACAGCTGTGCGTTATGCCATAGAAAAGGGTGTGTTGCCTGTCTCAATTGGAGGTGATGATGGCATTACAAATCCGGTCATTAGGGGGCTTGATGGCTTAAACGATATTACGATTATTCAAATTGATGCCCATCTCGATTGGCGAGATGAGAGATTTGGCGAAAAGGATGGTTATTCTAGTCCCATGCGCCGCGCTTCTGAGTTGGAGCATATATCTGCAATTCATCAGATTGGAATAAGGTCATTTGGGAGTTCTAATAAGTCAGACCTTGAAGAAGCTCGCCAATGGGGAGCAAAAATTCACAGCGCTCAAAAAATACATGCTGACGGGATGAAGTCAGTAGTGGATAGCCTGCCGGTGGGTGGACAATTTTTTGTATCTCTGGATGTTGACGGCCTCGACCCATCAGTTGTTCCTGGAACGATTGCTTTGGCTCCTGGTGGCATGATGTGGTGGGAAATGGTTGAGCTATTTGAGGAGTTAGTCAAGAAAGGTAATATCGTGGGGCTGAACGTAGTTGAGCTAGCCCCTCAAAATGACCTCAATCAGGTTTCCATGATCACTGCTGGTCGTCTCATACTGAAATTACTCATGCTTCAGCTTAATTCTTCAGCCGCGCCCAGTTGAAATCCTGAGTTTGTTAAATTGATTATGTTGTGTAATGAACTTTCCAATTTTTCTGCAAATATTTGGCTTATTTGAGGAAGGGAACGATGTTTCGGGATAATTAGGCTGATATTTTGATTTATTAGCGGCAAAAAAGGTCGGAATATTATTTTTTTTCTCGCGCTTCTTTCCCAATTTTGCTGGTACAACCATACACTCAGCAAGCTCATGAAACCTGCAGCAAGTCCATTTTCCACAATTGCATATTGTGCTGAAGAATTTTGTAGAAAAAATGGAATATTCAGTTTTGCATCAACGCTTTCAAAGGCTGCCCTTAATTTGATGGTTAGGTAATGTTCCGGCAAAAAGGTACAAAGTGGAACGTCGTCTAACTCGTTTGGTGTGAGCGTTTTATGCTTACAGAGTGGGTGGCCGTCAGGGAGCGCTATCATCGTCCGCAGCGAAAAATCCCTAGTTGAATAAAGTTTGGAACTTTCTGGATTTTCCGCAAATCCGACGTCGAATTGCTGCGAGGCGATACTTTCGCGCACCCGTTCAGATGATTGAGCTTTGAGGTAGAATTGAGCATCTTTATGCTTTTTTGCGAAGTCAGCCATGATGTTTGGCAAGAAAATTTCTGATAAGACTGGCATGCAGGCAATGCGAATTTGAAACGACTGATTCGAACTCTGAAGCATAAAGTTTTCCAGTCTTTTCATTTTTTCGAGTATTTCTTCGGCGCGTTCCAAAAAATATTTTGCTTCGGGAACTGGTTGGAGGCGACCATTTTGGCGAATGAATAATTTGTAGCCGATTTGTGACTCTGCATCAGCAATCACTAGGCTTAATGCTGGTTGAGAGCGACCTAAAGCCAGAGCTGCTTTAGAAATTGAGCCAGTATTTATAACTTCTCTAATTACTGTAAGGTGCCACAATTTAAGCACGCTAATCTCCAACTATTGCTAAATAAAGTCGTTGGTTATGTAATAATTATAAGTATTTCTTATGGTTATAACAGTTTTTATAATTTGGTTAAATAAATGTTCGGTTGTCTACTTTCTATTCATCAAAAATTACGAGGTCATTAACTTAAATCCCAAAATGAAGGAGGAAGATATGAGTAGATGGATGAAAGCAATTGCTACCTTTGTTGTAGCTAGCTTTGCGTTTGCTGGTGTTGCTGCAGCGGAGGAAATGAGATTTTTCAAAATTGGAACGGGTGGAACGGGTGGTACCTATTATCCAATTGGTGGATTGATTGCTAATGCTATTTCTAATCCGCCAGGCTCGCGTCCTTGTGACAAAGGTGGTAGCTGTGGCGTCCCTGGTCTTGTAGCGATTGCAGTTTCAACAACAGCCTCAGTCTTCAACGCTAACGCAATTCAGGAAGGTTCGCTGGATGCAGGTTTAGCAGGAGCACAGACAGTTGTTCAGAGCTACAATGGTGAAGGGAAATTTGTAAACAATAAGAAGGAAAAGATTCGTGTAATTGCAAATCTTTATCCTGAAAGCATGCATTTGGTTCTAAAGAAAGGCACCAAGCTAAATAGCCTCAAAGATCTGAATGGAATGAAAGTTGGTGTTGCAGCAGCTGGATCAGGAACGCAAGTCTCTGTTCGTATGATACTCAAGCATTACAACATTAAGGCTGATGAATATGAGCTAAACGTAGGTCAAAGTGCTCAGCGTCTCGCTGATGGTCAAATCGATGCATTCTTTTATGCAGCAGGCACACCCTTGTCAGCTCTGATCCAGCTAGGTTCAACCAAGGGCTTCGATTTATATAGCTTCTCTTCAGATGAGCAAAAAGCTATCAACAAGATCATCCCATATTATGTTCAGGATGTGATTGAAACAGGCGTTTACGAAAATATTGGTTACGATGTGAATACAGTTGCCGTTAACGGACAACTTATCACTTCAATAGATCAGCCTGAAGACCTAATTTATGAAATCACTAAAGCTTTGTGGAACAAAAACACGCGCAAGCTTCTAGATAAAGGTCATCCTAAAGGTAAGGCTATACAGCCATCTACCGCACTTAAGGGAGTATTGATACCTCTGCACCCTGGGGCAGAGCGTTTCTATAAAGAAGCGGGCCTGATGTAAATCACTTACTAGGGCGGTGCATTTATGCATCGCCCTTTTTAGCTTTAGGGGGTGTAAATGGAAAAATTTAGTCTAGAGAGAGCTCTTTCTCTCGAGAGTAAATATGATGATTCACTGCAAACACGCCCTATTGGCTCTTGGTTAGCTAAATTCGTTCTCTTTTTTAGCGTTTTCTTCGCACTTTATCATTATGTGACTGCTGGTATTGGCGTGCCAGTAGATTTTTGGCACATGGGCGCTCACATGTCTGGTGTTATAATTTTAATATTTATTTCCTTCCCTGCATTGAAAAAAAGAAATTATACGGCTGAAAAAACTGGGTTGGACGGGAAGTTATCTGGTGTACCAGTTTATGACTGGATCTTCATCATCATTGGGGTAGCCGCCTCTCTTTATGTTGGGTTTACCTGGTATGGCTTAGATTTTGATTTTCTTGGATTGAGTTATTCAATTCCAGAACAAGTTCTGCGTATGGGTGTGCCTCTACCAATAGATGTGGTTTTTGGCACTTTACTTATCATCGTGCTTTTAGAAGCTGTTCGTAGAACGATTGGTATTGTCGTTCCAATTATAATTTCTATTTTCATCGGTTATGCTGTTTTAGGCCCTTATATACCCATCCAAATACTGAAGCACCCAGGTTTGAGTTGGTCATTGTTTGTCAATAACATGTATTTCCCAGACTTGGGCATCTACGGTGTTACACTCTGGATTGTTTCAACTGTTGTTTTCCACTTTGTTCTGTTTGGTGTTCTTGCTCAGCGTATAGGTTTGGGTCAATTTTTTGTTGATTTAGCTACTGTCGCTGCAGGCCGTTATACAGGTGGCTTGGCGAAGGTATCAGTAGTCTCTTCAGCCCTATTTGGAACAATATCAGGCTCATCAATAGCAAATACTGTATCCACTGGCTCACTTACTATCCCCAATATGAAAAAGAGTGGTTATCCAGGGCATTTTGCTGGAGGTGTTGAGGCTGCTGCAAGTGCTGGTGGGCAAATCACTCCACCAATCATGGGTGCCGCGGCTTTTGTTTTAGCAGAATTTTTGGAGATACCTTACAGTACTGTCGTGATTGCTGCAGCAATTCCCGCTGCTATGCATTACATCGGCGTAATGTCGATCGTGCATTTTAAAGCAAAGCGATTAGGGTTAAAAGGGCTTTCCTCTGACCAAATACCGCTAATTTTGGAAGTTCTTAAACGAGGGTGGATGACTGCAATCCCTCTCATTGTTCTGATTTATGTTTTGTTTTCTGGCTATTCACCTCATATGGCTGCTTTCTGGGGAATCACTGCTGTTCTGGTGGTTGGATTCATTAATCCCAATCACAGAATAACTCTGGGCGACTTAATCGCTGGAGCATCGCAAGGTGTTAAGTATGCTTTGTCAGTGGGTGCTGTCTGTGCGGCAATCGGCATTGTTGTTGGCGTTGTCAACGCTACTGGCTTAGGTTTCAGACTTGGGTTCATGGTCACAAACAGTGCTCTTGGAATGGGCGAATCTCTTCAAAGTATCTTGTTTTATATTCCCTTAATTAATTTTGAATTAGATCAGCTTACCTTATTCATCTCCCTGATTTTGATTGCAGTGACGTGTATATTGATGGGGGCGGGCCTACCAACTACAGCGCTTTATGTGATGCTTGCGACTGTTGCTCAGCCAGCACTTGGTAATTTGGGCATTCCTCCGCTCGCGTCACATCTTTTCGTACTCTATTATGGCGTTATTTCCGAAATAACACCTCCGGTTTGCGCATCCGCTTATGCCGCCGCGGGAATTGCTGGTTCCAATCCGTTCAAAACAGGACTTTCTGCCTTCTCGCTTGGCATAGGCAAACTTCTTGTCCCCATGGTCTTTGTTTATTCACCGGCAATGCTAATTGTTTTGGATGACTATTTTACCTGGCAGGAATTTCTTCACACAGTTATCACTTGCGGTCTCGGCGTTTTTCTTTTGTCTGCCTCAGTAGCGGGATATTTCCTTGTTTCAATGAATGGTCCAAGTCGCCTGTTATTTGGGCTAGCAGGTATTTTCTTAGTTGCGCCTTCTTGGACATCAACTGTTTACGCATTAATTTTTGCGTCCCCAGTTCTCTTTTTACAAATCGTTCAATATATGCGTTCCCAACCCACTAAACAAAGAGTTTGAAAGGTTATTAAATTACTTTTGCACTTCGAAGTTTTGGGCAGAGAGTAAGAGATCAAAGAAGTAGCCCAAAAGCTTATCAACCCAAGCAATTTTTTGTGTTGAAGGTTGAAACCACGCGGGTTGGAATGGATTAGAGGTTATGGGTTTCTCTCGAAATGTGAAGAAAAGTGATGTCGTAATTGTTGGCGCTGGAATAATTGGCGTTTGTTGCGCGCTCAAATTGGCCGAACGCGGGCTTTCTGTAGTTTTAGTTGATAGAGAGGCACCCTGTGAGGGAGCAAGCTTTGGAAATGCTGGTGTGATATCACCTTGGAGTTGTGTGCCTCAATCTGTTCCAGGTTTATGGAAAAAGTTGCCAAGGTGGGTTATTGACCCAGAAGGCCCTATTTTTATCCGAAAACGTTATTTAGCCTCTTTTCTTCCTTGGGCGTTAAAATTTCTGCAAGCAGGAAGAGCTGAAAAGGTTGAGCGAATTGGTGATGCGATGATGGTGCTCAGCAATCGTTCTCCATCACATTACCGTGAACTTCTCTCAGGAACTTCTGAATTAGAACTGGTAAAAGATTCATATTATATTTTTGCATATAAAAAGGCTGAGCAGGCTAGCTTCGATCATTTTGGCTGGCAAATGAGAATAAAACGTAAGGTGCCTCTTAGCTTAATAAATGCAGAACAACTGCAGGAACTAGAGCCTTCCATATCCAAAAAATTTGAAGCAGCAATTTTAATACATGAGCAAGCGCGCGCATTGAATCCTTTTGCGATTGGAAAAGCTTTGGTTACAAAGGCAAGGGCTTTAGGTGTTCAATTTATACAATCTGAAGTTAAGTCTATACAAACAGATGAAAATATTTGGTCAACCAATTGTGAAGAAAATAAATATTTCTCTAATAAATTAGTCCTTGCAGCTGGTGTTTGGTCTGCTGCATTAATAAGACCGTTTGGCTATTTTTTGCCCTTGCAGGCTGAGCGTGGCTATCATCTCTTATGCCATAAACCAAATATAGTTATAAATCATTCCGTCATGGATGTTGAAAATATGTGCGTTGCAAGCCAGATGCAGTGCGGCATTCGCATAGCTGGAACAGCAGAATTTGCGGGCATTGAGGCGAAGCCAGACCATCGCCGCGCTTTTGTTTTTAAAAAAGCATTAAAGAATTTGTTTCCATCAATTAACGTAGCTCACGCTGAACCATGGATGGGACGGCGCCCCACTTTTCCTGATAGCTTGCCGTGCATTGGGCCCGTTCCAAATCTAAAAGGGCTATTTGCAGCCTTTGGGCATTCTCATTACGGATTGGGTCAGGCCCCAAACACCGGGCAGATTGTTGCTGATTGTATAATGGGCAAAAAATCTGACGTGGATATGTCCCCTTACAGAATAGATAGGTTCAAGTGAAAACAAATTTTGACGTAATTATTGTTGGGGGAGGATTGATCGGCCTAAGTGTCGCATACGGCCTTGCACGTCGTGGACATGATTGTCTTCTCCTGGACTCCTCAGATACAGATTTTAAAGCTGCAAGGGGCAACTTCGGCCTCGTTTGGGTTCAAGGCAAGGGTGCAGGGTTTCCTGCATATGCAGATTGGACAATGCGTTCATCAGACCTTTGGCCTGAATTACGTGATGAGTTGCAGGAACACAATGAACGCTCTCTTGCACTAGAGCAAGATGGAGGGATCCACATTTGTTTGAGTGAAAAGGAATTTGCAGATCGTAAAGTTCAACTTGAAATTCTCCATTCACATCAAAATGGTAAATTCAAATATGAAATGCTTGATAGAAAAGCCCTGCTTGATATTCAACCAGGTCTTGGGCCAGATGTGGTTGGCGGCTCTTGGTGTCCACACGATGGCCATGTAAACCCGCTTTATCTTTTGAGAAGTCTTCACAATTGTTTTTTAAAACGCAACGGCCAATTGCTTCATGATGCAGAAGTGTTTGATATCAATCATGGAGAGGGTGTTTTCGATGTGTTTAGCAGAAAAGGACAATTTCAAGCGCCTTGCTTAATTCTTGCAGCCGGATTGGGCAATCGCAAACTCGCTCCCCTCATTGGACTAAAACAGCCTGTAAGGCCGCAGAAAGGGCAAATTTTAGTTACGCAAAAAATTGACAAGCTTATTGAGATTCCGATGACACTATTGAGACAAACAGCAGAAGGGAGCATCATGATAGGTGATAGTAAAGAAGAGGTAGGTTTTGATGTAAGTTCATCTATCGACATTATGGCTCAAATTGCAGATCGCGCCAGAAGAACTCTGCCAATTTTAGAAAAACAGCAAGTCCTACGTAGCTGGGCAGCCCTTCGTGTAATGTCGCCCGACGGTTTTCCTATGTATGACCAATCAGAGGTCTGTCCTGGCGGATTTGCCATAACCTGCCATAGTGGTGTGACGCTCGCAGCAGCTCATTGTTTTGACATGGCTGTTGATATTGAGGCGGGAAAATTTGGCGTTGGCCTTCAAGCTTTTACGGAAAGGCGCTTTGATGTTTCGAGACATTAACGGTCATAAAACAAATATCACTATATTTGTAGATGAGAAGCCCACAAACGCGTCGAGTGGGGAAACAGTAGCGGCTGTTTTGCTGCGTGAAAATATTTTTGCAGTTCACACTGCGCCAAATGGTGAGGCTAGAGGTCCTTATTGCATGATGGGGGTATGTTTTGATTGTATGGTCACTCTAGAGGATGGACAGAATGAGCAGGCCTGTCAGATCGAAGCGACAGAAGGCCTAAAAATTTATCTCCCAATTTCAGATAGATATAAGGTTGGCGAATGAATTTACATCACCATTATGATTTGGCTGTTATAGGTGCTGGTCCTGCGGGCATGGCGGCTGCAATAGAGGCTTCAAGGAATAATATGAAGGTGCTTGTTCTGGATGACCAGCCGGCAGCAGGCGGTCAGGTCTACAGACAAATTGAACGAAATTATCATCAAAATGAAAAGCTTTTCTTTTTAGGACAAGACTACTGGCTGGGTAAAAAGCTAATTGACGATTTTAAGCAC
>OZSS01001209.1_pt1 | contig 12084 bp, 11 predicted proteins | sample 1779911 | NCBI WGS metagenome assembly OZSS01 (sample SAMEA2603589, study PRJEB24840) | metagenome | biome: Water; feature: Photic zone; material: Seawater sample | place: Mediterranean Sea | collected 2013-11-12 | depth 10 m | reverse complement strand
TGTAACTACGACGGAAAAGATAAACACAAAACTACGATCGAAGATAATGTTTTTGTAGGATCTAATACTAGTTTAGTAGCTCCAATAAAAATAAAGAAAGGCGCTACAATCGGAGCTGGCAGTTGTATCACAATTGATGCTCCGGCTAAGAGCTTAAATGTTGGACGTGCAAAGCAGACTACCATTAAAAATTGGAAAAAAAATTAGACTATGTGTGGGATTATTGCGGGAATTAAGAAAGGCAATATCGTACAGGATTTAATTGGATGCCTAAAAAAATTAGAATATCGAGGTTATGATTCTGCAGGACTTGCATGTTTTGAAAATAGCAGGATAGAAAGATACAGATCTGTAGGAAGGGTCTCCGAGTTAGAAAAAATTGTAGATACAAAATATTCTAATATTGGGATTGCTCATACAAGATGGGCTACCCATGGAAAAGTAAATGAATTAAATGCACATCCTCATCTATCCATAAAAGATGGTTTTTCAGTTTGCGTAATTCATAATGGAATTATAGAGAACCACAAAGAGCTCAAAGCGACACTCATAAAGCATGGATATTCTTTTGAATCCCAAACAGATTCGGAAGTCCTTGCACACCTGCTTCACTTAGAGAGAAAAAAATTCTCTTCTTTAAAAGAAGCTTTAAATTCTGTGAGAAAAAAACTAATAGGGGCTTATGCATTAGTCGCAATCTGCGATAAGGATCCTAATATTATCTCAGGTACAAAGAGTTCTTCCTCTCTTGTCTTGGGTATTGATAAGGAAAGCGATCAATATTTCTTATCATCTGATCCTAATTCTTTATCTGGCATTTCGAAGCATATTGTATTTATAGAAGAGTTAGAACTAATCTGTTTAAACGGATCTGAGTTTACGATATATGATGAAGACCTCAGCAAAATTAATAGAGATTTAACTAAATTAGATTTAGCTGGCGATAAGATTTCCCGTGGTGAGTATGCAAGCTTCATGCAAAAAGAAATTCATGAACAACCAAACGCCATTGCGATGACCTTGGAAAATTTTTTTGATGAAAACTCTTTAACTCCTATTCTTTTTGGCAATGATGCACCAAAAATTTTTGAAGAAGTAGAACAAATTTTAATAATCGCGTGTGGCACTAGCTATCATGCCGGATTAGTAGCAAAATATTGGATAGAGGAGTTGGCCAAAGTACATGTATCCGTGGAGATCGCTAGTGAGTTTAGGTACAGAAAAAGCGTTCTAAAAAACAAAACTCTTATGATTGGCATCTCTCAATCAGGAGAAACTGCTGATACTCTTGCGGCTTTGAAGCTAGCCAGAAAGTTAGGACTAGAGTGGATTTTTGGAATCTGTAATGTACAGGAATCAACTCTTATCCGAATATGCAACTTATCCTTCATCACTCGGGCAGGCCTTGAAATTGGTGTAGCTTCAACTAAAGCATTCACAACACAACTTGCATCGCTATTTGTATTTGCGCTTACGCTCGCTAAGACGAAAAATCAGATGAATATCCAAAATGAGCGGAATTTTTTAAAGCAGCTCAGACATTTGCCTAATGCGGTTGCATCGATACTCAATGAAGAGATAAGTATAAAAAACTGGATCAAATATTTTGAGAGCAAGCAAAATGTGTTGTTCCTGGGAAGAGGTATTCATTATCCTATTGCTATGGAAGGAGCACTAAAACTTAAGGAAATTAGCTATATTCACGCTGAAGCCTATGCTGCGGGGGAGTTAAAGCATGGTCCTTTAGCTCTGATCGATGAGAACATGCCCATTATTGCTATCGCACCAAACGATGACCTGGTAAATAAACTGAAGAATAATCTTGAGGAGGTAAAGGCTCGCGGGGGCAAATTATTTATTATCGCTGACCAGGGTTTCGAGTTGCAGGAAGACTCTTGTACAAAAATAATTACTCTAGGAGATCATGCAGGTTTTCTTTCCCCAATACTACACGTAATTCCTTTGCAACTACTGGCATACCACGTGGCCAGCTCGAAAGGTAATGATGTAGATAAACCGAGAAATTTGGCAAAAAGTGTTACTGTAGAGTAGATTAAGGTGTCTACTTTTCTCGGAAAATCAGTTTAAAATTTTTAGCAAGAGTTGAAAGTAACGATCTTCTTTTTTGACATAGAGTTCAGCAATTGATTAAAAGATGTGATATTTCCCGAAGCAAACTAATCAGAGATGAATACATCGAGCCCGATAAATACATCGAAGTAAATGAAAAAACCTTAAAAGTATATGCTGTATTCTCAAAAGAAAATTCTTATTATTATCTTGCGAAACTTTATGAAAGTTCAAATCATTTTTTTTTAGTTTCAGAATCTAAGCAAGGTACTCGTAAAAAATATGAAGCGTTAAATTCTTTTTCAGGATGTAAAGAGGGACTAGAACAGACCATTGATGTTATGTTCAGACTTTCAGATAAAGATGAAAGTTATAGAGGATTGAAAAGAATTAAGTGATCAACATAAATACTGTTAATGACAAAATTGTCTATGTGGACAAGAAGAAGAAATCGAAAAGTTACACTATTTACAAAAAACGAACAATAAAAAACATATGAAAAAGTTCGAAAGAGCAGAGTTTATAATGGAGCATTTAGAAATGACATACCCGAATACTCCTATCCCACTTAATCACAAAAGTATTTTTGAACTTCTGATAGCAGTTCTTCTTAGCGCACAGTGTACCGATGAAAGAGTCAATAAAGTCACTCCACTTCTATTTAAGCTAGCTAAAAGACCTGAAGAAATGCAAGGAGTAAAAAGAGAGCATATATACAAAATAATACGCCCTTGTGGATTAGCTCCCAAGAAATCCGAGGCGATAAGCAGTTTGTCAAAAATTCTAGTTGAACAATACAACTCCGAAGTTCCCAGCAATTTTAAAGACCTAGAGTCACTTCCAGGAGTTGGCCACAAAACGGCAAGCGTAGTAATGTCACAAGGTTTTGGTTACCCTGCTTTTCCGGTAGATACCCATATACATCGCTTAGCACAAAGGTGGGGTTTAACAAAAGGAAAAAATGTTGTACAAACAGAGAGAGATCTAAAAAATGTTTTTCCAGAAAATGCCTGGAACAAGCTGCACTTACAAATAATATTTTATGGTAGAGAGTTTTGCACTGCTCGAGGATGTGATGGAACGGTTTGCCACATTTGCAAAACATGTTACCCCAAAAGGAAAAAACCAAAGAAGGTGAATAAATGAGCAAAACGTTGCTAATAATTTTAGGGAATCAACTATTCAATCCCATTTATTTGAAGAAAATTAAGTTTGATTTAATCTTTATGGCGGAAGACTATGAACTTTGTTCTTATGTTAAACACCACAAATTGAAAATACTAATGTTTTTACTATCCATGAGAGAGTATTGCTCCGAACTACGTCAAAACAAATATAAGGTAATTTATGAATCTTTAGAGGACGATTCCTTCAGAGAACAATATGAAAATAAACTGAGTAGCATTATTAGAACGCAACGAATAAAAAAATTAGTGTTTTTCGAAATAGAGGATAAATTTTTTGAAGCAAGGATTAATAAATTTGCACTACAAAACAAGTTAACAGTTGAAATTCTTTCTTCTCCCATGTTTTTATTTCCTAGAGAGGATTTCAAAACATTTGCGACTGGGAAGAATAAATTTCTTATGGGAAAGTATTATCAGGAAAAGCGCAAACAACTGGGCATTCTTCTAGACGAGGAAAAAAAACCGGTAGGTGGAAAGTGGTCTTTTGACGAAGAAAACAGGAAAAAACTACCTAAGACAATAGAAATACCAACTTTATTGAAGTTAAAACAACTGCATTATGAAGAAAAGTTAAAAAATCAGATAGAGACTATTTTTTATAAGCACCCGGGAAGCACAACAAATCGTTGGATGCCAGTATCTAGAAAAGATGTTAAACACTGGCTAAACGATTTCCTAAAAACCAAATTTAAGGATTTTGGACCATACGAGGATTCTATCAGTTCAGAACACAATTTTATATTCCATTCTGCTTTAAGTCCTATGCTTAATAACGGGCTCTTAACCCCGAGTGAACTAATATGTGAACTAGAAAAATATATTGATAAGGTTCCACTAAATTCTTATGAAGGACTTGTTAGGCAGGTCATTGGATGGCGAGAATTTATAAGGGGAATGTATCAAGAAAAAAGTAATTTGCAAGAAACAGGTAATTTTTTTGGTCACTCTCGAAAATTAAAACAAAGTTGGTATGATGGAACTACTCAAATAAAACCGCTTGATGATGCAATTAGGTTTACACAGACTTTTGGTTATACGCATCACATAAATAGACTAATGATAATAGGCAACATAATGAACCTGTGTGAAATTGATCCGCGAGAAATTTACAAATGGTTTATGGAGATGTTTGTTGACTCGTCTGATTGGGTAATGACGCCAAATGTTTTTGGTATGGCGACATTTGCCGACGGGGGTCTGATGGCAACTAAACCCTATATTTGTGGATCAAACTATATTGTAAAGATGAGTGACTATAAAAAAGGCCCATGGTGTGACATTGTAGATGGTCTATACTGGAACTTTATTGAAAAAAATCAAAAATTTCTTCAAAAGAATCCTCGATTGTCACTAATGGTAGGTGCTCTTAACAGGATGGACGGAAAGAAGAGAAAGCATATAGACGAATGTGCAAAAGAGTTCATTAAAGAAAACTGTCGCTAAGACTTTATCTCATATGCTCGTTGGAAAAAAACACGGAAATCAAAAAAAGCTTAAGAGGTTTAATATTGGAACAAAAAATTTGCACGATTGAAGTTATGACTAATGGTATAGGTCTTTATGAGATTACAGACAATATTGCTACGACTGTCGGTGAATTAAAATTTAATAATGCACTTATTAATCTCTCAATACCACATACCTCTTGTTCCTTACTGATTCAAGAGAATGCATCTCCTGCTGTTCAAAATGATTTGATATCGTTTTATAAAAAAATCGCTCCAATGGACAAAAATCTCTACGAACATGATATCGAGGGCATTGATGATATGCCCGCACATATAAAAACATCTCTCACTCAAACAAATTTAACTTTAACCATCATTGACAAAAAGCTTATTCTTGGAAAGTGGCAGGGAATCTTTTTGTTTGAACATAGAGTAGCTAATCAGATGAGAAAGGTTGTTACGCATATAATGGGTGATAATTCATAACCTCACTGAATTTTCTTAACTTGTTTTCTGATGGCTAATAGCATAAGTATCCCAGGGATCGAGGCACCGAAAGAAAATAAAAAGAATATCGGCCAATCAAAATTAAAAGCGATTTCACCGGCTAAAGGGCCTACAAAAACTCTTCCAATAGAAGCTAATGCCGACAGGAGGGCAAACTGAGTAGCTGTATATTTTTTATTACATAACACCATAAGGAGTGCTACAAAGGCTGCCGTCCCCATTCCCCCGGAAAGATTCTCGAGAATTATTACAACAGCCATATCGGTAAGATCAGGATTGGTAATTGAAAGCCACCAAAATCCAAGATTTGTAATTGCCTGTAAGCATCCGAACCAAAACAAACATTTGAGCAAACTAGCTTTAGAGAGAATCCAACCTCCGAGCAATCCTCCAAATAATACTGCGAACAATCCTACTCCTTTGCTCACTGTACCAACCTCAGCCGGAGAGAAGCCAGCCCCTCGTATAAGAAATGCAGTTGATAAGGATAATGCGAATGCATCTCCTAGTTTATATAAGATTATTGTGACCAAAATTAAAATAGCGCTCGTTCTACAAAAAAATTCTTTAAAAGGTTCTTTAAACGCTTCTTTGAGAGATTTTGGTGAGGTATTGATCTTTTCCTCGGGACATAGAAAAGCAAACATCGCAAAAACAAGCACAACACAACCAAACAAGAAATAAACACCAGAGAATCCGAAATACAATTCAGCAATAAGTAGAGCCAAGGCTCCTGATGTAATCATTGCAAACCGGTATCCTATGACAGACCATCCAGCTCCATACCCCATAATTTTTTTAGGTAAGATTTCGGTGCGCCAGGCGTCGAAGACCACATCAAAACTGGACGAAAAGAAAGCTAATAAGATTGCAAGAATTGCCACAAAAATTAACGCGTATTCATTGGCGAAATCAATAAAAGAAAATAAAAATAATGTAATCGACATAGCTAATAGGAAAAAAATTAACCACCCTCTTCTTCTAGATGTCGGTCCTATAGGCATCCTGTAGCGGTCAAGCATAGGTGCCCAAAAAAACTTATATGTATATGGAAGTCCAACGAGACTTAACCAACCAAGAATACGAAGATCAACTCCCTCAACAGTTAACCATGCCTGCAACGTACCTGCGGAGAGAGCCAAGGGTAGACCACTTGCAAAGCCTAAAAATGTAGTGAAAAATAGAAGTTTGCTTGTTTTCTGATCAACAATTAATTCTTTTCGCGTATTCATGCCCAACAAGTCTACAACAAACATTATCCGAATTGAAAGATTGCGAAATGTTTTTATATTCTGTTTTTCTTTTGCTTTAATAGCAAGTTGTGCCACAACCACTGGTCAAAGACAGCTCTCTGGTCCTGAAGATGGGGTAAAAGTACAGAGTGCATCAAACGTTAGGCATATGGTCCCTTCGAGAGATCTCATCATTGCCGCAGAAAAAGAATATGAAAAGATTAGAGCTGTAGCCGAAAAACAGAAGAAACTTGCTGCTGACGATAATCCTCTTTTAAAAAAACTTAAGAATATTTTGGCTAAGATTCAACCTCATGCTACTTTGTGGAATTCTGAAGCTGTTCAATGGGATTGGGAGGTAATTTTAATTGAAGATAAGCAGTTAAATGCTTTCTGTATGCCTGGTGGAAAAATTGCATTCTTTAGTGGCATTGTAGAAGAGCTAGAACTAAACGATGATGAGATAGCTATGATTATGGGTCATGAAATGGCACATGCACTAAGAGAGCATGCAAGAGCAAGAATAGCTTTAGCCCAGTTGACAGACCTAGGCGCAGAAATATTATCTGCGACTCTTGGTCTTGGAAAAAGTGAGCAAAGGATAATTGGTTTTGGAAGACAATTGTTAAGCCTTAGATTTTCAAGAAAGGATGAGAACGATGCAGATATAGTTGGATTAGATTTAGCCGCGCGCTCAGGTTTCGATCCAAACGCTGGAATTACTCTTTGGAAAAAAATGATGAAAGCAAACAAGGGAGGGCCTCCAGAATGGTTGTCCACGCACCCATCTGGAGACAATAGGATTGAGCATATGGAAAAAACTTTACCGCAGGTGCAACCACTGTATGAAGAAGCTATAAGTCATAGAGAGCAATAAGTGGAGCATGGTCTGAAAGCTTTGGTTCTTTTTCAACCCAAATTTTCCGACATCTATTGGCAAGGTCTGTTGTAGCAACCTGGTAATCAATTCTCCATCCAACATTGTTTTCACGAGCCCTGCCCCTCTGACTCCACCAGGTATAAGTAACATCATTTGGGCGGAGGTGTCGAAAAATATCTCTCCAGCCTTTATCAAAAACATCAGTAAGCCATTCTCTCTCCTCAGATAAAAAACCTGAGTTTTTTTTATTTTGTTTCCAGTTTTTTAAATCAACTTCCTCATGAGCAATATTCCAATCTCCGCATATGAGAAATTGCCTACCAGTTAAATTTTGCTCCTGATCCCATTCCCATAATTTTTTCTTAATCTCGGTAAGAAAGCGAAACTTTGATTCTTGACGTTTTTCCGAGGCCGATCCAGAAGGGAAGTAAATACTTACTAATGAAAAAGAAGGGCTAGAGTCATAAAGATTGTCAAAATCCATTCTTAGGACACGACCCTCTGCATCGAACTCAGGAATATTTATGCCTGCTATTATTTTAGTTGGTTGCTTTTGAGAAAAAATCGCAACCCCAGAGTACCCTGGTTTCATTGAAAAACAATACGTTCCTTTTAAACAAGAATTATTCAGGGCTATACTAAAAAAAGATAGATCTAAGTCTTTTTTTTGAGCTCTTGTCTCTTGAATACATATATAGTCCGGAGCTTGCGAAACTATCCATTCGATCAACCCTTTTTTTTTCGCTGCTCTGATACCATTAACGTTAAGAGATATAACTTTTACTTTTTGCATAAGAATAAGGCCGCCATTAAAATGCAGGATAAGACTAATAATAATGTTTACCAGTTTCTTGACTTCGTATTATCCAGTAATGTTTTGAGTTTTGGCAAGTTTAAAACTAAAGCTGGTAGAGACTCGCCATATTTTTTCAATACAGGAAAATTCTCTAATGGAAAACTTCTTGCTACGCTGGCTGACTTCTACGCAAAAAAAATCATTTATATTATTGAACACCATAAATTAAGTATTGACTGTTTGTACGGCCCTGCTTATAAGGGAATACCACTTGTTAGTGCCATTACTGTAACCTTATGTCGTTATAGTCTCAATCTTGAAATCGCTTACGATAGAAAAGAAGAAAAAACTCATGGTGAGGGGGGGCACATAGTAGGTGACGTTTGTGGTAAAAATGTTTTGATTATTGACGATGTAATTTCAGCAGGATTGTCCTCTAAAAGAGCTATTGAATTTGTTAGAAAACAGAACGGCAATGTCTCTGGAATATTAGTTGCTCTGGATAGAATGGAACGAGGAGAGAGTAGCGACTCTGATAACTTCGCAAACACTACTGAGGAAATTATGACGATGACAGGGGTCCCTGTGTTTTCCCTCGCCGATTTATCAGACTTAAAAAACTGCGGACAAATAAACAGCGATAATGTAAAACAGATTGATCTTTACATTCAAAAATATGGATCTTACGTAAAATAAATTACATCTTTGCTATTGCATCAATTATTTTATTCTTCACAGATTGTGCGTTCGCTCTTCCTTTTGAAGCCTTCATTACCTGGCCTACAAGAGCATTCAGGGCTTTCTCCTTACCAGACTTATATTCAAAAATCATTTTTTCATTATTAATCAAAATACCAGTAATTAACTCCTCAAGTAGGTTTCCATCTTCAATCTCAGTTAGATTATGTTTCTTCACTAGATCATCGATATTTTCATCTTCATTTTGCCAAACTAAGTCAAAAAGTTTTGTAGCAGTCTGGTTTGATAGGGAGCCGGATTCAAGACGGTGCAAAATTTCGGCCAATTCAAATGATGTGATTTTTGACTGTGTAATATCCAACGCTTCCTTATTAAGCTGCGCAAACAACCTCCCAAACATCCACTTACAAATAACTCCTGCCTTCTTTGCGACTGGCCCCTCATCCTGACCTTTGCCAATCTCTAATCGAGCAATCTCACAACTTTTATTTAGGACTTCATTAAAAAAGTCTAAATAATTCTTTTTTGATATAAGAATGTCAGCAGACTCATCATTTATGCCAAAAGATGTAACTAGAGACTCTCTAACTTGAGCAGGTAGCATCGGCATTTGTTTAGAAATGGATTCGATTAACTCCTCACTGATGATTATCGATGGAATGTCTGGATCCGGAAAATAGCGATAATCGTCCGAATTCTCCTTGTTACGCATTTCTTTGGTCCTATTATCAATAGAATCAAAAAGTCTTGTTTGTTGGATAACTTGATCACCGATTTCTAATAATTCTATTTGCCGAGCCGCCTCGTGATTAATAGCCTTTTCAAGAAACCTAAAAGAATTTAGATTTTTAATCTCGCACCGTGTACCTAAAACTTCCGTCCCTTTTGGTTTAACAGAGACATTAGCATCCATCCGAAATGAACCCTCTTGCATATTACCGTCGCATATTCCAATCCATGTCACTAGATTGTGCAAACACTTGGCATAAGCAACAGCTTCATCTGCTGATGACATCGACGGCTCTGATACAATTTCCAGAAGTGCGATCCCAGCCCGGTTAAAGTCTATACCGGATTTGAAATTCCCAAACCCCTCATGACTCGATTTTCCTGCATCTTCTTCTAGATGAGCCCGTGTCAACGGTACAGTAAAACTTTTTTTACTATCTAGAATAACTTCAAGACTTCCTCCCAAAACGATAGGTTTATCTAACTGGCTAATCTGATAACCTTTTGGAAGATCTGGATAAAAATAGTTTTTTCTAGAAAATACTGTCTCTTCAGAAATTTTTCCCTTAACCGAAACTCCGAATAAGATTGCTGACTCTAGGGCCTTTTTGTTTACCACCGGTAGAACCCCGGGCAAACCAAGATCCACGAAATCAATCTCTGTATTTGCTGTTTGACCGAATCGCGTTCCACCTCTAGAAAAAATTTTCGATTTGGTGAGTAACTGCACATGTGTTTCTAAGCCTATTACAATATCCCAGTCCATCTTTATTCCTTAAGCTTTGTTGGAGGAGGGGGCCTCATAGTATGCCAACCTGTTTCAGTTTGAAATATATCTGCTACCTTTAAGAGTCTCTGCTCACTGAAGTGAGGTCCGATTATTTGCAGACCAATTGGGCGTCTAGCAAATTGACCTCCCCCAAAACCGCATGGAACCGATATTGCGGGTAGGCCTGCTAGGCTCACGCCAACCGTAAATAAATCTGCTAAATATTCCTTCGGAACACCCTCTGGCGCATTAAAATTTGTTCCAAAATCAGGTTGTGCGTCCAGATCCCAGGCAAGAACAGGAGAAGAGGGGGAAAGTAAAAAATCACAACCCTCAAAAGCTGATTTAAAATCGCTAAGTATTAACCGCCTAACTTTAGAAGCTTGATTATAGTACGCGTCGTAATAGCCATGAGATAAAACGAAGGTTCCGACAAGTATCCTCCTTTTGACTTCTTCTCCAAAACCTTCGGACCTGGTGTCAAAATATAGCTCGTCGAGTGTCTTGGCCTGAGAGTCTCTAAAACCAAACTTAACTCCATCAAATCGTGACAGATTTGAAGAAGCTTCTGCAGGGGCAATAACATAATAAGCCGCGACAGAATGATTTGCATGCGGCAGAGAAACCTCCTTAACAGTAGCTCCCAGTTTCTCATATGTTCGTATAGATTCTTGAAACGCTGTAGCTACATCTTGTGAATAAATAGCTTTAGCATATTCCCTAGGAATTCCTAAAACCACGTCTTCTAGAGGCTTTTTCCCAGTTTTTCCATTACCAGCATTAATTAACGCACAATAGTCAACTGACTCAGTTCTTTGACTAGTTGAATCTCTGGGATCAAAACCTACCATAGCATTTAAAACCAACCCGCAATCATAGGCAGAGTTTGCTATCGGACCCGCTTGATCCAAACTTGACGCATAGGCAATAATACCCCAACGAGAAACCAGTCCGTATGTGGGCTTTAACCCCGTAACCCCGCACATAGCAGCAGGTTGCCTAATGGAGCCACCAGTATCTGTACCGGTTGCGAAAGAGACATGTCCTGCTCCAACAAGAGCTGCTGACCCTCCTGAGGAACCTCCAGGGATTGCTTGCTTATCCCAAGGATTTAAACATGGACCAAAGGCACAGTTTTGGTTTGCAGAACCCATTGCAAACTCGTCGCAACTAGATTTGCCGAGACAGATTGCACCTGATTCAGCGATTCGTTTTACTACAGTTGCATCAAATGGACTCAGGTAATCCACTAACATCTTTGATCCAGCTGTTGTGCGCCATTTCTCGGTAACAAAAACATCTTTGTGAGCACACGGAATACCAAGTAGAGGTTCTGAAATACCAGCATCAATTTTTTTTTGAGCCTCCTCTGCCTGTCTAAAAGACTCCTCCTTATTTACGCAAAGCACCGCTCCTAAATGATTGGCTTCGAGCTCTCGCAAGAGATCTGTTACTAACTCTAATACACCAATTTTTTTGGTTTCAAGGGATTTTCGTAGTAATCTTATATCTTGCACAATAATCTAAAAACTTTTCAACTCAAGCTTGATCAATAACTCTCGGCACCAGAAAGTGATTGTTTTCCGACTCAGGCGCATTTTTTAGAGCGTTGTCCAAGGAGATATTTTCTGGGGGAAGGTCATCATTGCAAAACATGTTCAATGGAACTGGATGTATCATAGGACGAATATGTTTAGTGTTTACACTTTGTAAGGATCCAACCCACGACAAGACTGAGGATAAATCTTGACTTAAAGACTCTTCCTC
>OZSS01001208.1_pt1 | contig 12091 bp, 10 predicted proteins | sample 1779911 | NCBI WGS metagenome assembly OZSS01 (sample SAMEA2603589, study PRJEB24840) | metagenome | biome: Water; feature: Photic zone; material: Seawater sample | place: Mediterranean Sea | collected 2013-11-12 | depth 10 m | reverse complement strand
ATGCTGTGCTGGGGTTCATGGGCGAATACTCAGAAATTAGCCAGTCAAAAATGGCCCTTTCAACTTTTTTATTGGGATTATGCCCTTGGAATTTTACTGGTAACCTTGGTTTTGGCATTCACCCTTGGCTCCTCAGGGGCAGCGGGCAGAAGTTTTATCCCCGATTTACAACAAGCGGAGCTAAGCAATTTAAATGCTGCCTTTACAGGCGGGGTGATTTTTAATTTTGCCAATTTGCTATTGGTTATTGCGATCGAAATTGCAGGTATGGCGATTGCCTTTCCCATCGGCATTGGTATTGCGCTGGTATTAGGGGTGTTCACAAATTACATCGCGCAACCTGAGGGCGATCCATTGGTGCTTGTTATCGGGGTCTCATTGGTCACTCTTGCAATTATTATTGATGGAATAGCCTACAAGAAAATTTTACAAAACTCCAGTGAAAACCCAGTTAAAGGAATTGTGTTTTCGGCAGCCGCAGGAATTGCAATGGGTTTTTTTTATAAATATGTAGCTGTCTCAATGGCAACTAATTTTGTGACGCCTCAAGTAGGTAAATTAACCCCCTATACTGCATTGGTGATCTTCTCACTTGGGGTAATAATTTCAAGTTTTGTGTTCAATACCATCAATATGTACCGTCCTTTTTCTGGAGAAAAAGTCAGTTTTCAAGATTACTTCAAGATGGGCACGCCCAAACTCCATTGGATTGGAATTTTAGGAGGGATCATTTGGGGTATTGGGATGTCTTTTAATATTATTGCCTCCGAACAAGCGGGTCCTGCCATTGCATATGGTTTAGGACAGGGGGCTACCTTGGTTGCCGCTGTCTGGGGGGTATTTATATGGAAAGAATTCAAAGCCCTTCCAAAGGAAAATGCCTGGTTGATTCCCCTGATGTTTTTGTTATTTGTCGCTGGAATAGGGACTATTATTGCCGCTAAACTAATTTAAACCTTATTATGATTTTGATAACCATAGGAAGTAGTAATACCGATTTGGTAATTTATTTGGATCATATTCCTAAAATTGGAGAAACGGTAATCGGCGGGGAGTCTTCGGTAATTTTTGGCGGAAAGGGGGCTAACCAAGCGGTTGCTGCCAAACGTGCTGGTGCCGACATAAAGTTTATCACCCAATTGGGAGATGATGGTTTTGGGGAGGGGATGAAGAAACATTTTAACGTTGAGGGTTTACCTGAGCAATATGTACTTACCGATGTGGATCAACCATCGGGGATAGCTCAAATATTTGTCTCCCAAAAAGGAGAAAATTCTATTGCTGTTGCTTCAGGATCTAATGGCACCTTGACTTTTGACCGTCTCAAACCTTATCTTGAAGATATTGCTAATGCGGATCTGGTGCTAGTGCAATTTGAAATTCCATTCGATACCATTGAAAAAATAATTGAATTTTGTTTTGAGAAAGAAGTTAGGGTTTTGGTCAATCCTGCACCGGCAAAAAAATTGACTGAAGTGTTGCTAAAGAAAATTTGGATGATCACCCCAAATGAGTCTGAGGCGGAAATTTTGACGGGTATAGCGGTTGCCGACGAAAAAAGTGCCTTAAAAGCTGCACAAATGATTTTAACTCAGGGGGTAGAACACTGTGTTATTACGCTGGGAGAAAAAGGAAGTATTTGGGTAAGTCAATCAGGGGCCTGTCGTTTTACTGTTCCCGCCGTTGACGCGGTTGATAGCACAGCTGCTGGAGATGTATTCAACGGTTACTTGGCTCAAGGCATTACCCAGGATTCGCCATTGGAGGAAGCTTTAGCACTTGGCCATGCTGCAGCCTGTCTTTCAGTAACCGTGAAGGGCGCTCAAACTTCCATACCGACCAAAGAACAGGCACAATTGTTTTTACAACAAAACCCAATCAAAGGGGAAAAGATCATTTAATTTTTGCGCGCTGACAAAATATTTTGTCGGTAAGCGGAGCATAAAATAATGACCGGATTACGGCCGTAGTTTTTTTGAAATGTTACTTTTGTTAGAACTATTAATCCATGAAAGATGAAAAAATTAATTTTATTTACCTTATTAATACAATGCCTCAGCGTATTTGGTCAGTCCAATGACCGCCCCAATTTCGTGGTGGTTTTTTGTGATGATTTAGGTTACGGAGATATCGGTGCATTTGGTAGCCCAATGATTCGTACCCCCAATATAGATCAAATGGCTGCTGAAGGTCAAAAATGGACGCAATTTTATGTTGGCGATCCTGTTTGTACACCGAGTAGGGCAGCTTTGTTGACAGGAAGATATCCTATCAGATCGGGAATGACTTCTTCTGAAAGACATGTTCTTTTCCCAGATTCTGCCAATGGATTAAAACAGGAAGAAGTAACCATTGCTGAAGTCCTCAAAGCGGAAGGTTATGCAACGGCAGCAGTTGGAAAATGGCACTTGGGTCATTTGCCTGAATTTTTACCGCAAGAACAAGGTTTTGATTCTTACTTTGGAATTCCTTACTCTAACGACATGAATAACAATGGTTTTTTTGGAGAGTATTCGAAGAATGCTGATGATCCTAATTACTTTTCAGAAATCGATTATTTTGACGTACCATTAATTGAGAATACCACAACAATTGAGCGACCAACCGATCAGACTACTATAACCAAACGCTACACTGAAAGGGCGGTTCAATTCATAGAAAAAAATAAAGAAAAACCTTTCTTTTTATACCTTGCCCATAGCATGCCTCATATCCCTCTGTTTACTTCCAAGGCGTTTAAGGGGAGAAGTAAAGCCAGTTTATATGTTGATGTAATTGAGGAAGTTGACTGGAGTGTAGGGCAGATCATTGATGCTTTAAAAGTAAATAATTTAGATAAAAATACGATTGTAGTTTTCACCTCTGACAATGGTCCGTGGCTATTATTTAAAACCCACGGTGGTTCAGCAGGACCTTTTCGTGCAGGGAAGGGAACTACGTTTGAAGGAGGCCAACGTGTGCCTACTGTTTTTTGGGGGCCGGGGATTGTAAAGTCCGGAGTTATCAATGAGATGGGCTCGACTTTAGACCTGATGAATACCTTTGCAGCACTCTCAGGGGGGAAAGTCCCAGATGACAGAAAAATGGATGGATATGATTTGTCAAAAGTATTAACACAAAAGGCAGACAGTCCAAGAAAAGAATTCTACTATTGGGCTTTTGCCGAATTGCATGGCTACCGAACAGAACAATACAAAGTGCACATCAAACAAAGAGATCCTATTAATTATGGTCAACCAACCATTACTCTGGATAAACCGGAGTTGTATGATGTTCGTGCTGATATTTCTGAAAAATACGATCTAGCTGATAACTTCCCCGAAGTTGTTCAGACCTTATTGGACAAGATGGAAGTTCATCTAAAAGACGTTGAGGGTTCAACACCAGATCAATTGGCAGAACGACTTCCAAAAGAATAGCTCAAATGATTTCCTAGCTAAACCAAGGATGGGTGCCAAATTGATTTCTTGGCACTTTTTCGTTTTTGTCAAGGTGCCATTTGATCCCTTTTAAAACGTTGTTTAAGTAGCGCTTTAGTAGAGGTCGTATATAAAATTGGAAAGCCCAAAAATAAATAAGTTTTGAAATTTTGTCAGACTCGTATGGAAATACGGTAATTTTCAGTTCTGATTTCTCTTGCCTTGCGCTTATTTCCCAGACTACCCTGGATTTTTTCCCTTTTTCTTTTCCTATTTTTAGCTCGTAGCCTTTAAATGCATTCCAAGAGGTAAATTCACGATAATATTCTAAACCATTTAGATAGATTAGCAGGTCTTTTTTCTCGTGCTGCTCTCCCCAAAAGACTACCTTATTTTCTTTGCAGAAGGGATGTACTTGTTCAAGCATACCAGGCGTTGAGATCAACTTCCAAGTCTGTTCAACGGTCTGGTCTAATTTGATTTTTGATTGAATAAAGCGTTCCATATCAGTTTACAGCGAATACTAAAGATTAACGAAGTTAATTTTTTTATCACTTTAACTCAAATATCAAAAGCTTATATGCTATTAAATGGATAATTAGTTTTTTGAACCCAATCGATTTGACTAATTAATTGAAAAACAAGCTGGCTTTGAAATATATTTTTAAATTTATAAACTATTAAATATATTTTAAAAATGGAAAACCTCAACTTAAATCCGCTCTCAAGTATGGATGATTGGGAGGATGACTTAATCAGAAGATATCCAGACCCTGAAACTCCCAAAAAGAAAGAGGAATATCGAAACTATCAAGACTCTGACAGAGATGCTACTGTTAGGGAATTTTATCGTTTAAATCATCAATACCAAACTTATGATTTTGTTTCAGCCAAGGAGGAAGAGTTTTTGGCATTTAACAAAAGAGAAATGTCCATTTGGGATGCTCTTGACTATCTCAATACTTTGGTCGATGATAGTGATCCCGACATTGAACTCGATCAACTTCAACATTTACTACAAACCTCAGAGGCCATCCGGAGGGATGGGCATCCAGATTGGTTTATACTAACGGGATTATTGCACGATCTCGGTAAGGTTTTGTGCCTTTTCGGAGAACCTCAATGGGCGGTGGTTGGAGACACCTTTCCTGTCGGCTGTCGTTTTTCAGAAAAAATTGTTCATGCCAATTTCTTCAGCGAAAACCCAGACTACAGTGACGAAAGGTACAATAGTAAATTTGGTATTTACACCGAAAACTGTGGCCTAGAAAATGTAAAAATGAGTTGGGGACACGATGAATATTTATACCAAATACTCAAAGACTATTTGCCTAAACCTGCCCTTTACATGATTCGCTATCACTCCTTTTACGCACAACATCGCGAAGAGGCTTATGAGCATCTGATGAATGATGAAGACCGTAAATACTTTAAGTGGGTAAAAGCCTTCAATCCCTACGATTTGTATTCTAAGGCACCAGTTCCTCCCGATGTAAAAGCGCTTAGACCTTACTACGAGGATTTGATCGCTAAATACCTCCCTAATAAATTGCTGTTTTAATCTTATCAAAGCCAGCTAAATCATTTTGGGGACAATTAATTTCGGTATTGTAGGTTTGGGAAGGATAGGGAAAATCCACTTGACCAACGTTCAATTATATTGCCCTAATGCTCAAGTAGTTGCAGCTTGTCGTGTAAGTGATGATAAAAAAGATTTTTTACACCAAAATCGTGTAGAAAGATATTTTGACACCTATGAGCAAATGGTTAATGACCCTGATATTCACGCTGTAATCATTGCTTCCCCAACCGCTTTTCACTACGAGCACATTCTTTTGGCAGCCCAAGCGGGAAAACATATTTTTTGTGAGAAACCAATTGACCTGTCCTACGACAAAGTCCAACATGTTGTGGCAGAGGTTGCCGCTGCACGGGTTCACTTCATGGTCGGGTTTAACCGCAGGTTCGACCCTAATGTACTCAAGCTCAAACAAGCCATTGACCAAGGAAAAACTGGGACTCCGCAAATTGTAAAAATCGTCAGCCGTGATCCTGGGCCACCTCCTTTGGATTACATCAAAACCTCTGGCGGCTTGTTTCTAGATATGGCCATTCACGATTTTGATATGGCGCGTTATCTTGTAGGTGATGAGGTTGTTCAGGTGCAATCTAACGGTACTGTTTTTGGAAGTCTCCCCGTAGATCAATACGACGATATAGACACGGCAATGACGACATTGATTTTTAAAAACGGCTGCATGGCACAAATTGATAATAGCAGAAATAGCAGTTATGGCTATGATCAACGATTGGAGGTTTTCGGTGCAGAAGGAATGTACGCTATGAAAAATATTTTTGAAGACAGTGTTTTTGCCCAAGATGCAAATGGTTATCACAGCGCACGAACCAAGTACTTTTTTATAGAACGTTATGAAGCTTCTTATCGCAAGATTATCCAAAGTTTTGTTACCACATTATCCAATAACCAACCATCCGAAGTAACCGCCGAAGATGGATTGGCTGCCCTATCGATTGCCATGGCGGCCAAAAAATCACTTAAGGAAAATAATCCCATAGCGGTTAATTAAACGTCCCATATGCTATTAATTTCCACTTTTCTAGCCTATACCCTTTTCATTGCTGCCTATTCATGGTTTAAGCTCAGAAAAGAAAAATTATCCTCCCAAGAAGGCTATTTTCTCGGTGGTAGAAGCCTCACCGGATTGGTCATTGCTGGCTCGATGCTCCTAACCAATATCTCTACTGAGCATTTGATCGGAATGAACGGTTCTTCTTATAAAAACGGATTTATCATCATAGCATGGGAGGTCACCTCTGCTTTGGCATTGATCATTACCGCTATTTATTTTGTCCCCAAATACCTCAAAATGGGATTGACGACCATTCCTCAATTTTTGGAAAACCGATTTGATGGTTTTACCCGATCTCTGGTCGCCTTTTTCTTAATGATATCCTTTATTGTTACCCTGCTTCCAATTGTTCTATATACAGGAGCCATTAATTTAGAAAGTATTTTTAACGTTTCCGAGTTGCTTCAGGTCTCCAAAGCTCAAGGGATGAATTATACCATTTGGGCAATTGGTTTGATCGGTTCTTTGTATGCCATTTTAGGTGGATTGAAGGCAGTCGCCGTATCAGATACTTTTAATGGGTATGGATTATTGGTTGGAGGCTTGGCGATCCCTTTTATTGCATTGGTCAGTATTGGCGATGGTAATCCTATGGCTGGTTTGACTACCGTATATAAACACGCTCCTGAAAAATTCAACGTCATCGGCGGAAAAGATTCCGTTATGCCCTTTGAAGTTCTATTTACTGGATTAATTATCAATCAAATTTATTTTTGGTGTATGAATCAGATGATTATCCAAAGGGCTTTGGGTGCCAAAAATCTAAAGGAAGCGCAAAAGGGCTTGTTATTTACTGGTTTGCTAAAAATATTAGTGCCTTTGATCATCATACTTCCTGGTGTCATTGGTTATTACTATTACGGAGATCGTTTTTATGACAGTCAAGACATGATCTATCCCGAGTTGATTAAAAAGATATTACCCAGTGGTTTTGTGGGGCTATTTGCGGCAGTGGTCATGGGTGCAGTACTCAGTACATTCAACAGTGTCCTCAATAGTGCCGCTACCATCTTTAGCATTGATATATACAAGCGCCACTTCGACGCTAAAGTAAGTGACACCAAACTGGTTAAAATCGGTAAAACCACCTCTGCCGTCCTTGCCCTATTTGCTATATTGGTCGCACCTATGGTCGCCAATGCTCCAGACGGACTCTACCAACTTTTACAACAGCTCAATGGTATTTTCTTTATCCCCATTGCTTCTATTATGTTAGCGGGGTTTTTCCTACCAAAAATTTCAGCTACAGCCGCAAAGGCAGCACTTCTTGTCGGTTTAGCATTCTATATCAGTTGTACTTTTATCTTTAAAGTAGATCTTCACTTTGTTCATGTTTGGGGGATAGAATTTATACTTAATATGGCGGTGATGAGGATCATTTCTTACTTTTTCCCCCAGCAAAAACCATTTCAAATTAAAGATTTAAAAGTTGTTGAAATGAAAAGTTGGCGATATACCAAGCCCTTTTCAATCTTTTTGTTTTTGGCTACAATAACCATCTATATATTTTTGGGGAGCTTTTAAATCTAATTAGATGAGCTGTAGCAGCAATAAAAATCAATATTACACGGAGGAGGAAGCAGTGGAGGCCTTAATACGCTCCCATATTAGCTTTACTCGACCTGCTGTAAGTTATTACCGCTGTGATGAATGCGTTCAATATCACCTTACTTCTCGTGGGGAAGAACACTCACTCTTATCGAAGCCCGAAATTGTAAAACGGATTAAAAGTGAACAACAGGCACAAGATTGGTCAGGTCGTTTTAAAAGAAAATAAGTACTGAACCGTGGGTGATGCTATTTTTTATCTGTAGCCTCGTTTCTTGTTTTTTCGAAATAGTCATCCAAATGGGTCTCCCAATGCATTCTGTATTCAAAGCCTGTTTCAAACTCCTGATCACACTGACTACATTTGATGATTTTTTTACCCATTTTTGTTGTTTTGGCTAAATTAACAAAATTGATGCAAACGCGAATTTCACGCCTTAAAACTAAAAAAACAAAAAACCCGTTTTTTGATCAAAAAATGCAAAAAAAAGGATAAAATGAATCAAAAAAGAGTGAAAAAGTTCTTTTTTAGTTAAAAATACATCTTTTTTTGATTTTCGATTTTTTGTAAAATTAAAGGAACTTCATTCAAATTCAAGTTAAATTTCCACGGCTTTAAATTATATTTTAACTTTAGGCAAGACTTAATATTTATATAGATGATTAAAGCTTTTTTGTTTGACTTGGATGGCGTTTTTTATGTGGACGACAATTTGATTCCTGGTGCAAATGATGCGCTTCAATGGTTACAAGAGCGCAATATTCCTTACAGATTTATTACCAATAACACCACCCTGCCTAGGAATAAACTTGTAGAAAAGCTCAATAAAATAGGAATGCAGGTCAATGAGGATGATTTAATTAGCGCCAACTATGCCGGGGTTTTGCTTTTAAAAAAATTAAAGGTTAATAGCTGTAAACTCGTTCTTAGAGAAATTGCCCAAGCCGATTATCAATCGTTTAACACCAATACCTCAAAGCCTGAGGCAATTGTGATCGGAGATATTGGTCCCCATTGGGATTATAAGTTAATGAATGAACTGATGGATTTGATTTTGGCGGGTGCCCAACTTATTGCACTGCATAAAGGGAGATATTTTCAAACCGAAAAAGGACTTGCTATAGATAGCGGCGCCTTTGTGGCAGGGCTTGAACATGCGACTGAGACCAAAGCTTTGGTTGTGGGAAAACCTCAACCGACCTTTTTTGAACTTGCTACCCAAGTCTTTACTTGTAAACCTACTGAAATCTCCATGGTTGGCGACGATTTAATTAATGATATACTAGGGGGTCAAAAGATGGGTTACCCTACATTTTTGGTCAAAACAGGAAAATTTAGAGAATCTCTTTACCAAGCCTCCGATATCCGTCCCGAACATTTGATTCCTTCCATTGCTACCTTGCCAAATTATTTATCAACTAACAATTTAATCTAATACCTATAAATAATTGAACATATATAATTTAAAAAAATAAAATATAACTTAAATATTATTTAAATTTTCATTAATTTAATTAGAGAATACGCCGTAATTGTTTGTAGGAAACCTTTTTTTTGCCAAAAAAAAACCCCGAATCTATTCGAAACGGGGTTATAACAAAAACAAATAATTAATTTCCTTAAGGAAACATCTAACCACAAATTTATGATTTCTCTGTGTGATCAATTATTTATCCCATTGTTCAAACCTTAATTTTTCGAATCCAAAAAAATTAGTATCCTATTATTGAAGACATGCCATTTTTATCCATTTGCATTGTCATATTCACAAAAAATACTGACGATAGTTTTTTTAATTACTGTCTTTTTGTAGGTTTTTTTTAAAAATTGATGCAAATTCGATTGATATTAGTTCGGCCGTAACCATCAGCTGAAGATTCTATTTTTTATTTAAACAAATGTTATAATGATTCGTGCTTTCCTTTTATTTACTTTGATTTTTTTAATGGCTGCTGATCAAATGCCGTCTTTTTCCGATGAAGAATGGCAACCCCTTTTTAATGGGAAAGACTTATCTGGCTGGACAATTAAGTTTGCCAACCAAGATCTAAATGTTAATCACAACGATACGTTTCATGTTCAAGACAGTATGATTAGGATTGCCTATGACAATTACGATACTTTTAACGATGCCTATGCCCATATGTACTACAATAAACCTTTTTCGCATTACAAACTGCGCTTTGATTACCGATTTGTTGGCGATCAGGTTAGGGGAGGTGAAAATTGGAATGTGAGAAATAGTGGGATTATGTTGCACTCGCAATCGGCAGAAAGCAATGATTACGGGCAGTTTTTTCCGGTTTCTATAGAAATTCAACTTTTGGGCGGTTTAGGTGAAGATAAGCGGACTACTGGAAACTTATGTACGCCTGGTACTGCAGTTGAAATCGATGGTAAGATTAATTACAAGCACTGCATTAATTCTACCTCCGACACCTACCACGGCGACCAATGGGTCAAAGGGGAAGTCATTGTTTTGGGCGGAGAAAGTATCACACACCTGATAGAAAATGATACGGTTTTAAAATATCAAATTCCTCAAATTGGCGGGGGTTTTACCAACCCTCGAATGGGTGACCGTGATTGGTCTTCTCGCGGGGTGGAAAGCAAAGACTATTGGATGGCGAGAGAAGGAGAGGTTTTAACGGAGGGATACATTGCTTTACAAGCCGAAAGCCATCCTATTGGTTTTAAAAATATCGAAATTTTAGACCTTTGTGGTTGTATGGATTCAAAGGCTAAAAACTACAAACCCTATTTTGTTAAAGCGGACAATCGCCAATGTATTTATTAGGTTTAATTTTTGCCTCTAAACTTTTTCTACCAAGAGCCTTTCACAAACCGTATGGCTAAGTGATTCCTGATCGTGCTTTTTATAGCGCACCACCATCGTATTGTCAAACGGTTCTACAGACATGATTTTTATTTTTAATCCCAGACGGATTTCTCTGCTGTTTAGAAATTCCAGAAATCCATCAGAAGTATTGATTACGGCAGCCATTCTAACTTTTTCTCCTGCTTTGCATTCACTCAATTTACTGTAGGCTTTCCATTCCATTTCTCCATTAATATCAGGAATGGGCGCACCATGTGGATCAAACTTTGGATAATCCAACAACTCGTCCATTTTGGTAAACAATTCAGGGGATTTGATATGTTCGATTTGTTCCGCAATATTGTGAACTTCTTCCCAGCCAAAACCCATTTTTTCAACCAAATACATCTCCGTTAGGCGATGCTTACGGATGATGAGTGCAGCTTCTTTTTTACCTTTTTCCGTAAGTTTTAGGGGTTTATAACTTTCGTAAGCGACCAACTTTTTTGCTGCCATCTTTTTCATCATACTTGTAACCGTTGGCATCTTGATGTCTAAATGCTTAGAAAGGTCATTTACACTTACCGACCCTATGTCTTTCGACAAAGCAAACAATGCCTTTAGATAATTTTCTTCTACCAATGAGTACATATCACAAATATAACAATAAACATCACGCTGCCTATTTAAATAAAAACATATGCTAAACTAATTTGTTAGTCTAATCTAACTTTTTACTTTTGTATTCTAAATATTCATAGTGATTTCTTTTCCGTTCGCTTCTAAACAGTATAATAAGTCTATCCTAACGGTTGCAGTTTGCCTTCTCTGTATTATTGGGTATTCCCAAACGGCAACTTTAAGCGGTAAGGTAACTGCTGAAAATAGCCCATTACCATTTGCCAATATTTATATAAAAGGAACCTCACTGGGTGCATCAACCGATGTCAACGGTCAGTTTATAATTCGGGATATCCCCTTTGGAGAATATACCCTAGTGATTTCCTCCATTGGTTTTGAAGTCTTATCAGAATATATCTCTCTAACAAAACCAGTAAATATTATAAGTAATTTTCAACTCATTGAAAACGCAGCTTCCTTGGATGAGGTCGTCATATCGGGAACTATGAAAGAAGTTTCTAAGTTGGATAGTCCTATTCCTGTGGAGGTTTATGGATTCAAATTTTTTAAAGCAAACCCTTCCCCTTCTGTTTTTGAGTCTTTGCAAAATGTCAATGGGGTTCGGCCACAGCTCAACTGTAATGTTTGCAATACCGGAGACATTCATATCAATGGACTAGAGGGGCCTTATACGATGGTGCTTATAGACGGAATGCCCATTGTAAGCGGACTCTCTACCGTATATGGATTGACGGGAATCCCCCAATCTTTGATTGAGCGCGTGGAAATCGTAAAAGGACCAGCTTCTTCCCTTTATGGGTCGGAAGCCGTTGGAGGACTTATCAACATCATCACCAAAAAAATATCTCGCGCTCCTTTGTTGGTCTCTGATGTTTTTTCTTCGGATTGGGGAGAGGTGAATTATGATTTAGGTGTAAAATTCGATTTTGGAGAAAAGGTGCAATCTCTTTTGGGGATTAATTATTTTAATTATCAAAACCCCATAGATAATAATAATGATGGCTTTACGGAC
>OZSS01001207.1_pt1 | contig 12096 bp, 10 predicted proteins | sample 1779911 | NCBI WGS metagenome assembly OZSS01 (sample SAMEA2603589, study PRJEB24840) | metagenome | biome: Water; feature: Photic zone; material: Seawater sample | place: Mediterranean Sea | collected 2013-11-12 | depth 10 m | reverse complement strand
AATCTTGAGCATTAAAACCAAGTCTATCATATATAAAAAACCCCATTGTCTGGAAGATTATTGCTTGTGAAATGCTTAAAAAAGATGAGACAAGAACAAATGGCCAAACTTTTGTGTTTTGCAAGCTTAGTCTTAATGGTTTCCTAGCTAAAGCTTCTGTGCCTTCGCTATTTCTTAATCTAATGTTTAGCTGGATTGCAACAAGCAGACCAATCAAACCAAATAAAACAAATGGCAACTCATTGTTTGCATACCTAAACATAAAGGCACCAATTAATGGCCCTAGAACTGTTCCTAAGACAAACCCTGACTCAAGATTTGAGAATACAACAGATCTGTTATTAGGAGACGAAATACGACCAGCATAACCAAACAATGCAGGTCTAGTTGCTGAGCCAAATAATCCGTAAATTAACCTTGAGGCAACAAGCGCAGGAAAAAGCATTGCTGATGAAAGGATACCATTCTCAAACAAGTAAAGTGGCAAGATAATGAGCAGCATATTGGCGGAATATCCTAATGTGCCAATCACAGCAATTATTCTGGTGCCAAACTTATCGCTGTAACGTCCCCAAAGAGGCGAAGTAAAAAACCAGGCAAATGCTGAAATGCCAAAAATCATAGAAACTTGTACCTCATTAAGGCCATTTTCCCTTGCTAAAATAGGAATTGAGGTAAATACCAAAGATTGACCAAGCCCAACGCTGAGCATGGAAAAGAATATCCACAAATAGTTTTTCTGGTTCCTGGTTTGGTACATTGATCTCTCAGTTGGTTTTTAGTCCAACATGAGATTTTACGCTTTCCAAAGTTGCTTTGGTTGATTCACGTACTTTTTTTGCATTTTCTTGCAATACGTCTTCAACATAATCTTCTTGAGTTTTAAGATCCTCATACCTTTCTCTTATAGGCATTAGAAGCTTATTGAGTTCCTCAAACACAATATTTTTAGCATCGCCCCAGCCTATCCCATCCTCATATTTTGATTTGAGGTCTTGGATTTGGTCATCGCCCGCAAAAGATGAATAAATTGAAAAAAGTGTATTATCTCTCCAGTCTTTTGGCTCGCCGGGCTCTTGAGAATTGGTAACAATCTTCATGACAGCTTTTTTTAGTTCTTTTTCAGTCGATAACAGAGGAATAATATTGTTGTAGCTTTTGGACATTTTTCTACCATCAATGCCCAAAACAGTTTTGTCGTCCTGAATTACAGCCTCTGGAAGATTGAAAACCTCGCCGTATTTCCTATTAAATTTATCAGCAATGTCTCTTGTTATTTCAAGATGTTGTTGTTGGTCTTTGCCAACTGGTACATGCGTAGCGTTGGGTGTCAGAATATCTGCTGCCATCAATAGAGGGTATGAATAAAGACCCATTGAAATTCCTTCGTCTGTCTCTTTCTTTCCCTCATTGTTAAGATCAACTGCTGCTTTGTAAGCATGAGCTCTATTGAGCAGCCCCTTTTCTGCAATGCAGCTTAGGATCCAAGTTATTTCTGGTATTTCTGGTATATCTGATTGTCTGTAAAAGTGAGTTTTTTCTGGATCAAGCCCAGAAGCAAGCCAAGCCATTGCAATACCATTGGTTAATTCTTTAAGGGTTTCTTTATCTGAAACCTTAATTAATGCATGCAAATCAGCAATAAAGAGAAAAGATTCACTTTTTTCTTCTAATAACTCTAGTGAAGGCTTAATTGCTCCTATATAATTTCCCAAGTGAGGATAGCCACTTGGTGTTATACCTGTTAAAATCCGTTTCATTCAAATAGTATTTGTTTGAAATTATAAATAATATTCATCTAATTTGTGGTAGATAAAGTAATTAATTTAAATCAGCAGCTGAATGACATAGAGCAGCTCTTTGCTTCTGGTCAGATTAAAAAGGGCCAAAAAGACCTTAGAAAGCTTAATTCTCAGTATGGAAAAGGGAAACCTATCCCCTCAAAATTCAAACATAAATTTCAACGTTTAAACTTTACTGCAAAGGAATATGACGATTGGGCTGAGTTTGCCACTTCCGATAAAAGAAGCGAGTTAATCAGTAAAGTTAATAGCTTGGAAGGCAGCAAGCTTGAACCAAGAAAATTAGCCAATGAAATTAATTCATTACAGAAACAATGGCAGAACTTAGACCAACACGGTAAAACAGCAAGTAAGGAAAAATGGGCTACCTTCAAAGAGGCATGTGAAAAAGCATGGGCCCCCTGCAAAGATTACTTCGCAGTATTGGAATCCAAAAAAGAGGAAAACAAAGACAAAAAACTTGGTTTGCTCAAGGAAGTTGAGGCTTTTCCAGCTGGTAAAACAGAAGAAAATATTACTGTTATTCAAATTGTAATGTTCTTGAAGGGGATTCATGATAAATGGAAAGCATATTCCCCTGTTCCTGATAAAGACTTCGCTTACTTAAATAACAAATTTAAAGAATCAAGAGATGGCGTTAACAAGCTTCTTGAGAAAGTCGAGATTTATAACCGAGGTTTAAAAGAAGAATTAATAGCTGAAGTTCAGGGACTAAGCAAAGAAGAAATTGATGAATCAGTTGCAAAAATTAGAGAGCTTCAAGATAAATGGAGAACTTTGGGCCCAGCTGGTAAAAAACTTGACCCACAAATTAACGAAAAATTTGAGAAAGCATGTGATGAATTCTTGCTTATCAAGGACAAAGAGCTTGATGAATCAAGAGGAATCATGGAAGGCATTATTAAGCAGCTACGCGATAAAGCAATTGCACCTGGAGAAGCAGAGCAACAATTTGTTGAGCTTGAAAATTTGCAAGGCACACAAGAAGAGAAAAAGTTTAAAAAAGCAATCAAAGATTTTGCCATGCTGCAAAAAAATGAAAAGGCCCAAGAGAAGCTTAAATCTTATCAAGATCTCTTTGAAGAGCTTATTGAAAACGGATCAGATAAGGTTTCTAAGGAGCTCATTCCTAGCTTCGTCAATGGCAAACCATCAGAGTCTATGGATTTAAACGAAGCTACAATACGATTCCAGATGTTTGCTGGGCTAGATCCCATTGGGCCAAAAGAAATGGTTTCAAAGATTAAATTCGAAGAGCTTAAAAATCGATTTGCTGAAAAGAACATTGATATGTCTGAAAAGCTCGTTGAACACTTTACAAACCTTGTTTATTCATCAGGAAAATCAGATAAAACGCAATCTGCGGATGTCAAAAAAGCAATGATTAAAGCTCTGAAGAAAGTTGAAAACTTACTTCCTTAATCCGCGTAGATACACGTAACCAAACACAAAAGTCATTACTATCCCTTCAATGGGATTGTTTTTTATTCTCTTCCAGAAAATTACAATCTCAATGATATGGATGAAAAATATTGCCATGCCAATAAGTCCCAGTACAGAGAATGGATCAAAAATAAAAACTGCCAGCCAGAACAGCACCCAGATGACATTAAATATGTTTTTCATGGGTAAATAATAACTCAGAAAATGTTAGGAATAAGTTTCAAAATAATTATTTTTTGCTATTCTCTAGTCAGGGTCAAATATGCATACATCAAATTTAATTGCTTACGCAGTGCCAGTATTTACTTTCATGATATTGTGCGAGTTTATTTACGGCTATTTCCGAAACAAAAATAACTATCGACTTAATGACACTTTTACAAGCATTGGGCTTGGCTTGATGAGCAGATACCCTGCCCTTTTAAACATTGGAGTTCAGGGTTTAATTTACGCTTTTATCTTTCAAAACTTCAACCTTGGCTTACTTAATTCATATGACCCTTTTGTGTGGGTAATTGCTTTTATACTCTATGACCTGAGTTATTACTGGTTACACAGATTCCACCACCAAATTAAGATTTTATGGGCGTCTCATGTGGTTCATCATCATGGCGAGGAATTCAATCTTTCTACTGCTTTACGCCAAACTGGGACTGATTTTATATTTAAATGGATCTTCTACACACCATTATTATTCTTGGGCATCCCTGTAGAAATATTTGTTACAGTTGCAGCATTGAACTTGATTTATCAGTTCTGGGTGCACACCGAGCATATTGATCGTATGGGTATATGGGATTACATCTTGGTAACACCATCAAACCATAGAATTCACCATGCTCAAAACAAAGAATACATAGATGCAAATTATGGTGGAGTTTTCATTTTGTGGGACCGTATGTTTGGGACCTTTATTGATGAAAGACCAGATTTAAAGCCAATATACGGAACTTCAAAGCCCCTTAAATCATGGAACCCATTTTGGGCTAATTTCGAGGTTTGGGTAGAAATGTTTAAGGATGCTTGGCGCACAGAAAAATGGAGCGACAAAGCTAAACTTTGGTTCTCAACACCTAAGTGGAGGCCTTCAGATGTAGCAGAGAAATATCCTGTCACTAAGAATGACCTTAGCCGATTTAGTAAATACAATCCAAAAACATCATTATTTTCCAAAATATTTGGCTTTAGTCAGCTGGTGTTTGTTAGCCTCTATTCACAAGCTGTTTACTTCAATGTAGCCAATATAGCCTATATGGATATCTTCTTAATTGGAGCTAACATTACCCTTATCCTGGTTTTTGCATCTTTTCTTTATGAGAATAAATTCTTTGGAAATTACTTCGAGCTTGCACGAGCTTTAGTTGTAATTTATTTGGTATCACTTGGAAACTTTGGCTTCTTAACAGAAGCAATCTTATATCATGCTATCGTCTGTGCCTTTATTACAGGCGCAAGAATTATTCTTGGTAATCAAGCAAAAACTAGCGAAGCTCACGAGGCTTCTTAATAAAATCTAAATCACAACTTCTTTGAGCGATATCAGCCCATTCACCTTCGTAGGTTAATGATGAAAGACAGCATGTAGGATACTTATTAATGAGCTTTCCTGATAGAAATTCAAAGCTCTCATGCATGGACGGGTTATGACCGATTAATAAGGCTGAACTGTATTCATTTGGAGTTTCTTGAATGGTGCTAATTACCTGCTCAAGAGAAGCATGGTAAAGTTCTGGCAACGTATCAATATCTACACCATTTGGAAAAAAATGGTTTGCCGTTTCCGTCGTTCTTTTTGATGGGCTTGCAATTACTCTATCTAAGCTAATTTTTTTTGAATGGAAATAGTTTCCCATTAAGTCAGCATCTTGAATACCTCGCGTAGAGAGCGGTCGCTCAAAATCCTTGAGAGAGAAATCATCCCATGATGATTTTGCATGTCTTAGCAGGAAGATTCTTTTATTCATTATGATGCACGTTTCAGCTCTTTCTTTAATCTACCTCTGAAAGAAAAATCATCAACTGTTATGGTATGTCTGGGTGTTTTGATTTGATCAACATCAGGGTTTTTAAGCTCTTGAGCTATTAGCTTATTGGTATCATCTGTTGGTTTCCATTTACCAGCAAGGTGTTTCGCGCCAAGTTTTGATTGAAGTTCAGCACCAGGCCATATGCAACCTAAAGGTTGAAAAAGTCCAATAAAATAAAGATTTTCAATATCAGCTGGAAGCATTCTATGCAACAACGGGACGGGTCCTTCTTCAAAATTAATTAAATCTTTTTCAAAGAATGAATGTTTAATTTTGAAGCCAGTACAAGCAATAACAACATCGTATTCTGCTGATGTGCCATCAACAAAATTTACTGTATTCTCTCTGAAGCTTTCGATATCAGGACGAGGCTTAACCTTGCCATGCCTGATAGCGTTATACAGATCTGAATTCACGGTTGGGTGAGTTGCAAGCATTTTATTTGTAACTTTTGGTAGGCCAATATCTTCATTTTTGCCTTGATAACTTTCAAGCATGAATTTCATAAAAGGGATTCTTAAAAATTGCGGAATCCATCTGCTTCTTTTGGCAAAGACATCAGCAGGCAAACCATACATAAATTTTGGCACAAGATGATATCCTCTTCTCCAACTTAAAGAAGTTTCTTGAGAGATTCTTGAGGTCTCAACAGCAACATCGCAAGCAGAATTACCACCACCTATAACAAGGACTCTCTTATTTTCAAATGGCGCAGCTCTTTTGTAGTCATGTGAATGTAAGAATTCCCCTGTGAACTCTCCTTTGTATTGCGGGTATCTTGGGACATGATGATGCCCATTGCAAACGACTAAGGCATCAAATTCAAGGGTAATCTCCTCATTACCATCCAAGTGTTTGTATTTTAGCAACCATCGACCATTGGGCAGCTGTTTACAACTTAAAACCTCAGTTCCAAACTTTATATTTTTTTTAATATTAAAATGCTCAGCATAACCATTAAAGTAAGATAATAATTCTTTATGAGAAGGATAATCTGAGGCATCATCTGGAAGTGGGTAATCTTCATAAAATGATGTGTACTTTGAACTAATGATATGGGTTGTTTCAAACACACTAGAGTGACCAGAGGGGTCATTGAAGCGCCAGTTTCCGCCAACACCATCACATCTTTCAAAAGCTGTTACATCAAAACCCTCATCAATGAAGTTTTTAATTGCTGTAATGCCTGATGGTCCCGCTCCTATTACTGCTACCTTTTTCATTTTTTAATTGTATTAAGTGTGTCTGACTTCACATTATAATAAGACAATTTATGACTTCTTTAAAATCTATAGATAATAACTTTTGGCATAACCCTCCTTGGGGCCATGGTAGAGAAAAATTTAGATTGGGTTTGCGCCCTGTTGAGTACTCAGAATGGTTTGCTAGTGATATTTCTAAAGAATTATACGCTTATAAACAAGGTTTATTAAAAACAAGCTATTCAGATGTAATTGCTGCAACAGATGATTCAGTCGAAGCCCAAGATCTATTAGCAAAAAAACTAAATATCACAGAAAGAAACTATCAAGACCTAGTGGCCGATATTTCTCTATCAGTGCCTGATGATCTGTGTATTATTGAATGCAAAGGCGATCAAAGACTATTAGCGGCCTCAATATGTTCACCAAGCTATTGGAACATCAAATCAAAAATTGGGAAGTCTTTAAAAGCAATCCATAAGCCTGTTAATTCGCTAAATGAAAAAATAGGAAATCCAATAGAAAAGTTTATTAACAATGCGCCCATTGACACCCCTTTTCTAAGAGAGAACTGGTTCGTGCATGGCGATGATCAAAGAATGCACTTAAAGCCAGAGGGTTTTCCAGCAGGGCCTATTGATAGTTGGATTGTGAGATCTGAAAGAGAAACTTTGTATAAATTTGATGAGTCCTACTCATTATTTGCAATTAACGTTCGTTTTCAAAGGCTGTCAGATATTTTTCAATTTGATGCTGCAAAAGAGGGTTTGCAATTAAGCCTTGAGAGAATGGATGATGATGAAATTGAATACTTTGGTGGTGACAAAAAAATTAAAACCATCCACAAGTACATTACTTCTTGAGGGAAGCAAAATATTTCTCTGACTGTTCTATAACTTTTGGTGCAAGCCAAATAGAAGCAATTAATGTTGGTATAGCCATCATAGCAAAAGCACTATCAATAACATTTAAGGCAAGATCTAGTGATGTTATTGAGAAAATGAAAACAAAAATAATAAAAATATATTGATAAATTCTTACGCTGTTTTCTCCAAACAAAAACTTTGAGCAAGCTGATCCGTAGTATGAGTATGTGAAAATTGTACTCATTCCAAAACTAATAACGCATACAAATAAAATTATTGGGCCCAAAGGTCCCAAAGTTGAAAGGAAAGCTTCAGATGTAAGTGTGACACCTGAGCTATCAGAAGTTTGCCATACGCCTGAGATTAATATAATTACGGCTGTTAAAGTGCACATGATAAGGGTATCAAAAATAGGCCCTGTCATAGCTATTAGTCCTTGTTTGACAGGATTTGTTGTTTTTGCAGTTCCATGTATTAAAGCTTCTGTTCCAATCCCTGCTTCATTACTAAAGGCCCCTCTTTTGATACCAGTCAAAATTACACCCACTAAGCCGCCAGCAACTGCTGAATTTATAGAAAAGGCTTCGCTTACAATTAATCCTATAGCAGGAAGGAATTGATCATAATTAATAAGAACTGCAAATAAGACTGCACTTAGGTATAGGCCACCCATAAACGGTACAAGCCAGGCAGAAACATTAGCAATTCTCTTCAAACCTCCCAGAACAACCATAGCAGTCACAATGACTAAAAAAGCACCTGCATAGTATTTGAAATATTCAACTTCTGGAAAGTACAAATCATTTGTAAGTTGAACAACCTGATTGGCTTGGAAAGCAGGCAACCCAGCTATAACACCTGCAAATGCAAAAAAATAAGCTAATGGAAGCATATATTTTGGGAGACCATTTTTGATGATATACATAGTGCCTGCATTAGGTTTACCATCATGCCCAGTTTCCCTGTATAAAACTGATAAAGTTGCAGTAAAAAATTTGGTAGCAATACCAAATACAGCAGTTACCCACATCCAAAAAATTGCGCCAGGACCGCCCAGCTGAATCGCTACAGCCACACCAGCAATATTGCCAAGACCAATGGTTCCTGAGAGGCTAGCTGTAAGTGCTCGAAAATGACTAACTTCACCCACTTCATCCTTACTAGGATGTTTGCCTATTAAGACTTCAAAAGCGTAACCAAGATATCTAAAAGGTTTTAGTTTTGTTCTCAGGGAAAAGTAGACACCTGCTCCTAGAAGCAACACGGCAGTTTGCCAGCCCCAGGCTATGTCTACAAATTCTGCAAAGAAGTTATCAATAATTTCCATGAGATTTACATCCTATGAGAAGAAATAAAAAAAGCAAAGAAAAAGCCACATAAATGTGGCTTTTTCAAAGAATCTTAATTATTTATGATTCGTCAGGATCTGGGTAGAACTGATAAGAGTTACTAGGGTTTGGGCCCTCACAATTAGCAGCTGCATCAAACATTGCTTGTATGTCTGACCCTTCCTCGCCAAACCTTGCATAAGCAGCCTGAGCATCCTCATGATTGTAATAGTAGTTCATCCAGAAGAAATCATAATTAATATATGGTTCTGGATTATCTCCATTGTGGAAATAAACTGCATATCCAAAAGGTTCACTTTCTTCTGCTAAAGCATACTCATTGAATGCACCAACAGCTTTCCTAAGATTTTCAAATCCATTTTCATCAGTGTACTTACAGTAATGAGCGTAAGTTACCCATTCCGTTGGACGATCCCAGTTTGCTTCTTCACCCAAAGGCCAATACCAGTCATAACCTCTTCTGTTTTCACCATCGCAGGTCAATACTGATTCATATTCTTGAGACCAAGCTGCAAATTCTTCAGATGGACCAGCAGTCCAAGCAGCATGAGCTGTTGGTTCATCTGTCCAAAAAAGCTGCCAATAGACTTTGTTATCGCCTCCAAGGCTGCTTTGTTCAAGCGGTGCATGTCCGGCTGCAAAACCAAAACCCTCAGCGAATTCTAAATCATTCCATGCATCAACCATTTTTCTAGCATTTGCATCATTAAAATCAGGACCTGGTGTACAGGTTAGATATTCACTAAATGGGGGTGATTGCTGTTCTTCTGTTGCTGTTTCTGCTTCAGCTGCTTCTTCAGCTGCATCGGCACTTTCACTAGAACAACCAGCAAGTATAAATAAAGAGAGTAAAAGAAATAGTAAATTTTTCATCATTAATCCTTATAGCGTTTTGAATTGTATATTTCGAAAGCCAACTATAAATATGTCAGTAAAAAAAAGGCAATTCAATAAAATTCTAAAAAAACCACCTTAAAAGGACAGCTACTTAAAAACATGAACTTTACGATTTTATTGAATAATTTATGCAAAAACTAATGAAACTTTAATGATTATATTTAAAACTTATTATAAATAACGCCATATTTAAAGAAAAATGTCTTGTATTAACCACTTTTATAACAGAACTTTTATGTTATGTTTTATTACGGAGTTGATATGAAAGAATACAAAAACAAAACAATCCTTTTAACTGGAGCATCCACAGGCATAGGCTATGCAATGGCACATTTATTAGCTGACCAAGGCGCTAATCTAATTATTACAGCACGAGGTAGAGATAAATTAGAAGATCTAGCAAAAGAGCTACATGATAAAAACATTCAAACACATATTTTTACGCAAGATATAAGTGAAGCTAACTCAGCAAAGAAGCTTTTTGATCAAATCGAACAAGCTAATTTGTCAGTTGACCTCCTTATCAACAATGCTGGTTATGGCAGATGGGGCGAATTTACAGAAATTGATATGCAAGACTACGAAAACATGATTCAACTGAATGTAACATCACTAACGGAACTGAGTTATTTGTATGCAAAAAAAATGGCTGAGAGAGGGTCTGGAGGGATTATTAATATCGCATCCACTGCAGCTCTCTACCCTATACCATATTCAGCTGTTTATGCAGGGACAAAAGCTTATGTTTTAAGCTTATCTGAAGCTTTAAATTTTGAGTTCTCCAGAAAAGGAATCAAGGTCATGGCTGTTTGCCCTGGTGCCACAGAATCAAAGTTTGTCGAAAGAGCTACTGAAAACTCAGTAAGACTCAAACAAAGGATGAGTAAATTTAAAGACATAGAGAACAGTACAGTGCGTATTCAATCAGCTGAGGACTGCGCCAAAGAGGCCTTAGATGCCTTTTTAAAAGGCAAGATTTACGTCATCACAGGACAATCTAACCGAATGCTCTATACTCTTTCAAGATTTTTTACGCGCAAAAGCATGCTGGCTTGGGCGGGTAAAGCCTTTAAAAAGATTGCAGGTTGATAATTTGAAGATTTAGACTAGTTTAATTTCACCAACGCCAATTCTGCCTTTGTATTCTTCCACGCTGAATTCAACATTATCATTTTCATTTAATGTCTCAAGACCACATTTCTGAAGAGCACTTACGTGCACAAAAACATCTTTAGATCCGTCTTCTGGTGCAATAAAACCAAAGCCTTTAGCATTGTTAAAAAACTTTACGATTCCTTTTTGCATTGAAGTTCCTTATTTATAAGATTTATAAGCAACAACAATAACGTAAAACGGCAAGAAGTCTACTAAAGAAACGCATATAGTGTGTATAATTGTCACAAATCAACAAAAACTATGACTGATACACAAATAACAGAACTAGAAAGCTTTGTTTTAAGAATTTATGATCTTAGTGATAATGTTCAATTATCTCAGCTAGACCCCAATTATGCTCATCTGAGTGATAACAATGAAAAATTTTCATCTCTTGTTGCTCTGTTGCATGATTTTGTAGATTTTGCTGAAGAGCTTGAGCAAGAAGATTCAGAGAGCTAGAGGCCTGCAAGCTTACATATGGCTCTCCATTAAAATAAAGAGCATCTATTTCCCCTGCACTTGATAATCTGATAAATATTTCTTGAATCCCATAAGCACTGTTTGTCATTAATTTGCCATCATCCTGATAAAGCAACCACTGTTGGCTGGCTGCATTGGTCCAATAGAAACTATCGCCTATTTTCACTATTTCAACTTCATGCCAAGGATTTCCAACTGGTTGTCTTTCATAATTTCCGAGAAGAGCATCAAACCCTATCTCATTTATATCAGCACCTACCCAATCGGTGATATCAATCCCTTCAGCAAGTGATGGGTTGGCTTCCATTAATCTTTTTTCAATTGATTCCCAATAAAAGTCTGGTTCCCATCTGCCCTCAAAATCGTTAGGCCAAAAGGACCTATCAAACCAATCATGTCCGGTAATCTCAAGTTGATACTCTGGCCATGTCCTGTAGATATGATGCATAAACTCATGTTGAAACCATTGTGGATGATAAACTCTTCGTTCAACTGAGGTCCACTCCCCATTACCAAGATGAACAGGTTTCCTGATAAACCATAAATCATCACCAATGATCAAAGGCGTTCCTTTAGGCGTCAATCCCATGCCTCCTGTGATCCAGTATGGATACCCTGTGCCATCTCCTTGCACACCGGAGGGAGAAATCACTAGCCAAATATTTGTTTCTTGTGCAATCTCATCTGGAACTCTGCTGATTATCTCACTTGTATTTGGATAACTTGTAACATAGCCAGCTGACTCATTTCTATTAAAACTAGTTGTTGTGCACTCATCTTGCCTGTGAATTTCAAGGTTTACTGACAACCCTTGAGTAATGGCTTTAACCCATTCTCTAAAGAGATATGTTGCTTCCCGTAATGCTTGATAG
>OZSS01001206.1_pt1 | contig 12111 bp, 11 predicted proteins | sample 1779911 | NCBI WGS metagenome assembly OZSS01 (sample SAMEA2603589, study PRJEB24840) | metagenome | biome: Water; feature: Photic zone; material: Seawater sample | place: Mediterranean Sea | collected 2013-11-12 | depth 10 m | reverse complement strand
ATATTGGGGCCTGCACGGGTGCCAAATATGTAGATTTGGCTGCGGCCGCAGAGGTTCTAAAGGGGCGGCGTATTGCAAAAAACGTGACGTTGAAAGTTGCGCCGGCCAGTTTGCGAGATCAAAATCGCGCCACGCAGGATGGGATAATGCAAATTTTGCAGGATGCTGGCGCCGAGTTCTTGGCCAATTCCTGCGGTATCTGCGCGGGCTATGGAGAGGATCGTTTGGCAGAGAACCAAGTTTGTCTATCTTCGACGGCGCGTAATTTTAAAGGCCGCATGGGCGCGCCAAGTTCACAAGTTTATTTGGCCTCTCCTTATACAGTCGCAGCTTCGGCCGTTACGGGCAAATTGAGTGATCCCAGACAGGTTATGGGGGGCGGATAAATGGCGCGGCTGTGGCGGTTTGACACAACGATTGATACGGATGTTCTGGCGCCGGGCTTTTATATGAAAAAGCCCTTGGAAGAGCTCGCGCGCCATTGCCTTGAGGCGGTGCGGGCTGAATTTGCCGCTTCTGTAAGGCCTGGCGATGTGATGTTGGCCAATGCCAATATGGGGGTTGGATCTTCGCGCGAACAAGCCGCTGAAGTTTTAAAATATTTAGGGATAGCTGCGATTATCGCCCCTAGTTTTGCAGGTATTTTTTATCGAAATGCCATAAATTTAGGATTGCCTGTTTTGGTAATAGATGCAGCGCTTATGGGTTTGCCGGAATTGGTTGATGGGGCAGATGTGGATTTTGACTTTCACGCGGCTACATTGAATTTAGAAGTGCGAGGCACGAATATTCCGCTGAACCCGTTGCCAGACTTTTTGAAACGCCTTATTTTGGATGGCGGCCTGGTGCCGCATCTCGAAAAGCGGTTTCAACGTGAGGAGAGCGGCCAATGAGTTTGCGCGACGCGCTTGAAAACGACGGGCTGATCATTGCGCCTGGTGTGTATGATGCCTTGTCGGGGTTGATCGCAAGCCAGTCGGGCGCTCAGACTCTTTATTTGTCGGGGGCCAGCCTAGCATACACGAGGTTTGGAACTTCTGATATTGGCTTGATCAGCGTTTCTGAAGTGAATGATACGATCGCCGCAATTACCGATCGCATAAATACTCCGATAATTGTCGACGCAGATACAGGTTTTGGCAATGCGTTGAATGTACAGCGCACGGTGCGCAGTTTTGAACGTTCAGGCGCGCACGCGATTCAACTTGAAGATCAGTCTTTTCCTAAGAAATGTGGGCATTTGGATGGAAAAAAATTGGTTTCAACGCAGGAGATGGTTGGAAAAATTAAGGCTGCGCTTGACGCCCGTGCTAGTGAGGAGACGTTGATTATTGCGCGCACGGATGCGCGCGCGGTTGAGGGGTTTGCCGAAGCGACCGAGCGCGCTTGGGCCTACAAAGAGGCGGGGGCCGGTATATTATTTGTCGCAGCCCCCCAGTCGCTTCAAGAAATGCAACGCATATGCGCAAAATTTTCAGCTCAGATCCCACTTTTGGCAAATATGGTCGAAGGTGGTAAAACACCGATTTCTTCTGCCAGTGAACTGGCAAAGCTCGGTTATAAAATAGCCATATTTCCTGGAGGAGCTGTGCGCGCGATTGCGCATCATTTGCAGGCCTATTACAGCGGCTTGCTGACCCATGGAAATAACCAGAAATTTTCAGATAAAATGCATGACTTTAAAGGTCTGAACGATTTACTCGGCACAAAAGACTTGATTGAGCTCGGGCGCAAATATGAAGATCAAGGGAATATTTGAACATATTATGACGGATATTAGTTTAGACCCGGTCACCCTTGCGATTTTGAAGGGTAGGCTTGAACAAATCGCCGATGAGATGGATGCCACTTTGTTTCGATCCGCGTTTAACCCGATTATCGCTGAAGCACATGATGCAAGCCATGGCATCTACGATGCGATAACAGGTGACACCTTGGTACAAGGCAAGTCTGGGCTGCCGATTTTTGTTGGAGTGATGGCTTTCGCGGTCAAGGCGGTGATTGAAAAAGTTGCGCGCGATGGCAATTTAAGCGACGGGGATGTTTTCATCTTCAACGACCCTTATGAGGGGGGGACGCATCTGTCTGATTTTCGACTGGTCAAGCCGATTTATCGAAATGGAACCGTCTTTTGTTATCTGGCTTCGGTTGGCCATTGGCATGATGTGGGTGGCAATGTCCCTGGAAATTATAACCCGGAAGCCACCGAGTCTTTTCAAGAAGGCATGTTGATTCCTCCAGTAAAACTTTTTTCAGCTGGAGTTTTAAACAAGGATATTGTGGATATTCTTTCCGCCAATTCGCGCTTGCCAAATTCTCTTTATGGGGATCTTAACGGCCAAATCAATGCGCTCGATTTAGGCCATCAACGGTTGAACGACCTTCTTGATCAATATGGCGAAACCGATATACAAATCGCGCTGGGCCTCCTTAAATCGCGTGCAGATCGCATGATGCGGGACCATTTGCGGGCTTTGCCAAATGGTACGATCTGTGTCGAAGACTTTCTTGACAATGATGGCGTGAATGATGTCGCTCTTAAACTGGCGGTCGATCTGAGCATTGAAGGCGAACGCCTCACGGTGGATTTCAGCCGTTCGAGCCAAGCTTGTGCAGGGCCAGTGAATATTTCCCGATCAACAACGATTGCCGCAACCTATGTAGCGTTGAAACACATCTTCACAGATGTGCCGGCGAATGCGGGTGTTTTACAGCCCGTCGAGTTTATCATACCCGAAGATAGTTTTTTAAGCGTGAAAGCGCCAAAGCCGGTCGGTGGCTACACGGAAACCATCCTACGCCTCATTGATGTCTTGTTTTGTGCTTTCGAACATATTGCGCCCGAGCGGGTGAATGGCTGCGCCTATGGAACCATCAATGCCTTATCTATGGCGGGGTATCGCTCAAACGGCGCGCGTTGGGTGATGTTTTCGTTTTTTGGCGGTGGCCATGGTGGGCACCCAGAAGGAGATGGGTTGAACCATGGTAATGCGCCCATTTCAACCGCAACGATCCCGCCATTGGAAATCCTTGAAGCGGCCTATCCGGTGGCCTTCACGCAATGGGCGCTCCGTCCGGATTCGGGCGGCGTTGGGAAGCATCGTGGCGGTTTAGGGGCCATATATGAAATTGAGTTGCTGGAAGACAGTGCCACGGTGTTTTTATTTGGCGAGCGCGGCAAATTCCCGCCTCCTGGAGTCGTTGGCGGAGGCGCTGGGGCGATGAATAAATTTACTTACCAAAGCGCTGATGAAGAGACTACTTTTCCCGATAAAACGCCGCCTTTGGCCTCAAAAATCACGGGCGTGAAACTGCGCAAAGGTCAACGAGTTCGTTTGGAAACTCCGGGCGGAGGTGGCTATGGTAACGCGCAAGAGCGCCCTGAAGAGCTGATACGCAATGATCTTGCGCAAGGTTACGTTTCTGGAAAAAAATCATGAGTAAATCAATTGTTATTGGCGTCGATGTTGGCGGTACATTCACTGACACATTGGCGCTCGATGAGGCGACTGGCGCGGTCAGAGTTGAAAAGGTTCCCTCTACCAAGGGCGATCAGTCCAATGGATTTCTAAGCGGCATTCTGGCGGCAACCGATCATAATCTCAGTTCTGTATCCACGATCATTCACGGAACCACGGTTGCAACCAACGCTTTGTTAGAGCGCAAGGGAGCAAAGGCAGGCATCATAACCACCGAAGGGTTTCGCGACGTTCTAGAAATGCGGCGGCGCGATCGCCCTTCAACCTGGGGGCTTTGGGGGCAATTTACGCCGGTCATTGAACGCAAATGCCGTCTGGAAGTGCCCGAACGTACCTTGGCAAATGGTACGGTTGTGAAAGATGTGGATGAAGCTTCAATTAAAGCGGCGGCGCAGGAGTTGATTGCTCAAGGTTGCGACTCTGTGTGTCTGTTTTTTATCAATGGCTATGCAAATACGGATAATGAAATCAAAGCTGCAAGGATATTGCGGCAGGTTTGGCCTAATGATTATGTGAGTGTCGCGACAGAAATCCTTCCTGAAATTCGCGAATTTGAACGCTGCTCTACGGCGAGTTTGAACGCCTATCTGCAGCCGGTTGTTGCCAATTACTTAGCGCGTTTGGAAACCCGCATTGTAAAGGATGAGGCTGGTTCTGAAATATTAATCGTTCAGTCTAATGGCGGAATTATGTCGGTTGATACAGCCAAAGCACTTCCGGTGCGCACGGCGCTGTCGGGCCCTGCTGCAGGCGTTGTGGCGGCGCGGCAAATTGCCAAGGCTGCTGGTTTTGAAAATGTGATTACCTGTGACATGGGGGGTACGTCATTTGATGTATCGCTGGTGGCCGATGGCCAAAACATGCTGACATCACAAGCCAGTATTGATTTTGGAATGGTTATACGAACCCCGATGATTGAAATGTCAACGATTGGGGCAGGGGGCGGCTCAATCGCACATATCGACGAAACTGGCTTGCTTGAAATAGGAACCGATAGCGCGGGCTCTGATCCAGGCCCTGCGTGCTATGGCTTGGGAAATGAACGCCCGACCGTTACAGATGCAAATTTGGTTTTGGGCCGCATTGATGCGCGAAAACCGATTGGCAACAAGCTCAAGGCATTGGATCGCGACGCCGCAGTGGCCGCAATAAAGACGCATATTGCTGACCCATTGGGAATGGATGTCGAAGAAACCGCAGAAGCGCTTATTAAAGTGGCCAATTCCAAAATGGCTGGTGCGATACGGCTTATTTCGATTGAGCGCGGTCATGATCCCAAAATATTTGCTGCGATGCCCTTCGGGGGCGGTGGAGCACTTCACGCAGGGGCCCTTATGCAAGATATTGGTTTGGCAGCGGCGGTTATTCCCCGCTACCCGGGCGTAAACTCGGCTTTGGGTTGCGTGATGTCTGACATTCGCCATGATGAAGTGCGCACGTTAAATACTATGCTGGATGCCCTTAATTGCAAGGAGGTAAACGGGCTGATCCAAGCGATGACGCAGATGGGACATTCGATCATCAAAAAATCAAAAGCGAAGTTGGTGGCGACAGAAAGCGTGATCGAATTGGATATGCTCTATATGGGTCAAACCCACGCTGTTGCGGTGCCGATCCCCAGTGATAAGCCTTTAAGCCCGGATCTTATTCGAGACGCATTTGAGACAACCTATCTCAAAACCTATAGCCGATTGTTGGATGAAATCCCAATTCGAATTTTAAACCTGCGCCTGTCGGTGATCGGGAAGCGTCCGCAGATTGACATTAAAATGCTCGCACGAGGACAACGTGCTGAAAGCCTTGCAGCCTGTTATTTGGCAGATCAAAAGATATTTGCAAATGGTGCCTGGCATGACGCGGGTATTTACGACCGTCTTTTATTGCCTCAGGGCAGCAAAATTTTAGGCCCCGCGCTGTTGGTGCAGCCAGATGCCACAATTTACGTCGACCCTGGTCTGAGCGCAGAGGTTGATGATTTTGGTAACATTATTTTGAAATCAGAAGAGGATTAAATGTCTCAACATAAATTTATTCCCTCGCAAACGGCAGTGCTTATCGTCGATCTGCAGAACGATTTTTTGCACCCTGAAGGGGCATATGGGCGCTCTGGAACCTCTGATTCGGCGATTGCAGCCTTGCCCGAAAAGATTGCCCCTTTGCTCGATGTTGTACGAAGCGCTGACGGCTGGATCGTTTCCACGCAGTTTACTTTGGTACCCGGAAAAAAAGGCGCGCCTTTTATCTCGACACACCTGAAAAAATTAAGGCCGTTTCTTACGCAGGGTGATTTCAAGCCCGGTGGTTGGGGGCATAGTTTGGTCGATGAGCTTCAGCCTGCGGATATTACGATCGAAAAAGTAGCCTATTCGGCGTTTTATCAATCGCGCTTGGAGTTTGCGCTTAATCGCGCTGGGATCACAACTTTAATGGTCTGTGGAATTGTTACAAATGGCGGCGTCGCATCAACGGTACGAGAGGCACATGTGCGTGATTTCCAAACCATTATATTAGAGGATGGTTGTGCCGCCTTTAGTGCCGAAACCCATGATATCTCGATTGCATCACTAGCCACGGTTGGGGATGTGATCTCTATACGGGATGCCATAAATTTATTTGAAGGATGAAAACCAGTGCCCGGCATTATCAGAAGAAACGAGTTTCCATCTGATATAGATGTTGATTGCCTTGTCGTTGGCGGCGGCGCCGCGGGTCTGACGGCGGCTCTTGCCGCACATGAGGCGGGCGCGACGGTTCTGATCGCTGAGCGTGAAACGCGCCTGTCGGGTTCAACCGCGCTATCATCTGGGCTAATTCCCGCAGCCGGGACCCGCGCGCAACAGTTGCAACAGATCAATGACAGCGAAGATATTTTCTGTGCTGATATTTTGCACAAAAACCGTGACAGCGCGGATCCAATTTATGTGCAACAAATCGTTCAGCAAATTTCTAAAACGATTGATTGGCTCTCTGAGAGCTATAATATTCCATTCCGTGTATTGGATAACTTTCTTTATCCGGGGCATAGCAATCACAGGATGCATGCAGTGCCTGAAACCACTGGTATTGGTCTTTTAAACCGGCTTGAAGCTGCCGTGGCTGCTAAAGGTATTTTTGTGGTAACCGATGCGCTCATCACCGATCTTATTGTGGATAAAAATGATATGGCGTTGGGCGCTTTATGCCAACGGCCCAATAAGGATGTTGAACATATCGCGGCGTCATCTGTGATTTTGGCCTGTAACGGATATGGTGGCAATCCTGATTTGATTGCAAAGCATATTCCTGAAATGAAAGATGCATTGTATTTTGGTCATCCTGGAAATCAGGGGGAAGCGATCATTTGGGGCGCAGCTTTGGGGGCTGAGCTTGCGCATCTGTCAGGGTATCAGGGCCATGGCTCGGTTGCGCATCCGCATGGCATTTTGGTGACATGGGCTTTGATGATGGAAGGTGGAATTCAAATCAACAAGAATGGCCTGCGCTTTTCAAATGAACATCAAGGCTATTCCGAGCAAGCGGTATCGGTGATTGGACAACCTGATCAAGTCGCATTTAACATTTTTGACCAGCGGCTTTTGGACTTGGGGCGGGGCTTTGATGATTTTGTAAAGGCAGAAGAAAATGGCGCGGTTCTGCGCGCCGAGAGCTGCGAAGCACTTGCAGAAATGCTCACAATAGATCGGGTGGCGCTGGAGCATACATTGAGGGAATGCCAAGATTATGCTTCACAAGACCTCCTTGACCTCTTCGGGCGTAGGTTTACACTCGAAAAAATGCTTAAACCGCCCTATTACGCGGTTAAAGTGACTGGGGCGCTGTTTCACACGCAAGGCGGTTTGAAGGTAAATGCGCGCGCTCAGATTCAAAAGCCAAATGGTGCAGCGTTTGAAAATATCTTTGCCTGCGGCGGAGCCGCTTGTGGCGTGTCAGGCCCGGATGTTTCCGGCTATTTGTCGGGCAATGGGTTGTTAACCGCGTTGAGCCTTGGTGAGATTGCAGGGCGCTTTGCAGGAGGCCGCGTTTAAAAACTTAACTGTTACCATCGGAACGGGTCTCCGATTAGCATATGTATATTAGCGGATCTCGAAGAGAATACATATTTGAACATTATCTATCCTTTTCCAGTTTTAGCGTCGAGTTTCGCCCTTTAAACAATTGCAAAAAAAATCAAAACCAGTCAGGCTTGTATCTTACCTGTTTATGCAAGGGGCGCAAAAATGAAAATTATTTGGTTAGGCCATGCATCTTTTAAAATAGAGATCGCGCAGCAGGTCTTATTGATTGATCCGTGGCTTACTGGCAACCCCATTTTACCGGAAGAAAAGCATGCAGAGGCGATTCAAGGCGCCACTCATATTTTGCTAACGCATGCACATTTTGATCATATCTGCGATACGCTGCCGATCGCGAAGGATAAAAAGATACCCATTGTCGGGCAAGTTGATCTGATCAGTCATTGGGTGAAAACCGAGGCAATCGAAGGTATCGGGTTTAATAAGGGTGGCACCGTGGTGTTGGGAGATGTTGCTGTAACGATGGTGCATGCGGTGCACAGTTCAACAATTTCTGGGCAAGATGGGCCTCGCTGTATTGGAAGCGAATGCGGATTTATGATCTCTGCTGAAGGGCATACGATTTATATTTCTGGTGATACGGATGTGATGGCCGATATGCAGATATTTAATGATCTTCACGCCCCTGATATCGGTATTTTATCGGCGGGGGGGCATTTCACTATGGATATGAAGCGCGCAGGCTATGCAGCTGCAAAATTTTTTGATTTTGAAACTATTATTCCCTGCCATTACAAAACATTCCCACTCCTTGAGCAATCTGCGGATAATTTGATTAAGGCGGTTCCAAATGCGCGGGTGATTGAGCCCGAGCTATTGGTTCCTATTCATATTTAAAGTCCCCGCTGCTGGGAAACGAATTGTTTTCATGTAGGTATCGAATTCTTCGATTTCCCTATTCTGATAATGATGGTTTGAACAAAAACAGTCACTGGTTAAATAAAAGCGAACGGCCGCAATGTCCGCGAAGAGGTCATTCTTTCAAATTTCAGCGAATGGCTGTTTAGAGCCCAAAATAGACTTAAAAGCCGACTCTAAGGGCCAGTTATACTACATATTCAGTACAGGTCGCCAAATTGCTTCAATGCCGCTTGCGCAATCGGCTCCCCCCACTCCTGCAAAAAATGTCCAGCCTCTTCCAAGACTATCGGTTCTGGGCAACGTCTTATAGTTTTGCGCAATTGGTTCATCACTGTCAGACCCAGCACTGGATCTTTCGCTCCGATAGCCATGAAGCTTTCTCCCTCCCACTCATCTTGCCAAAATTTTCGTGCGCGCTTTGCTGTTTCGATACCTTCCATCCCCGGTTCAACCATCACCAGTTGCGGAAATCGGCGAACGCCCGCCTTGTAACGCTGATCTGGGAACGGCGCTTCATATGCTTGCGCTTCTAGATCACTCAAATGTGGACAGGCCCTTTTCATTAATGCACCGCAATCCATGTTAGGCCGACTTGCCACATACTCTTTCCAAGCTCGAAAGCCATCCCCGAGGCTAACTCCAACTGGGATTGCCGTATTCATGACAATCAATCGGGAAAACCGGTTTGGTTGATCTACTGGTAAGGTAAGTCCCAAAATACCGCCCCAATCTTGCACAACCAAAGTGATGTTCCGGAGATCCAGGTGCTCGATAAATGCAAGCATCATATTTCGATGAAAATCAAAGGTATAGACCGCATCATCAACTGGCTTATCGGACCGTCCAAAACCCAACCAATCCGGCACGACCACCCGTGCACCAGAGTTTGAGAAAACCGGTATCATGCGACGATATAGGTATGCCCAAGTTGGCTCTCCTGGCAGACAAAGAAAGGTTCGGTTTGCACCTTTAGCCCCTTGGTCCAAATAGTGCACCCTAAGACCTTCATAGTCGGGTAGGTCATCAACATAGTTAGCAGCAAAATCGTAACCAGGTAGGTCCACAAATCTGTCATCCGGAGTTCTCAATACTTCCACAACAAGGCCCTTTCACCACTAGATATTGTTACATCATGTTTGGGCAGGTCCTCACGGTCAACCTGCCTTTGATCAACGTTAGCTTTGTCCCGCATAGCTGATCTTTTTATAGTGCGTAGCCAATAGCAACTTCGAGCCGATTTTTAGTTATGCTGCGCGTAAAATGAATGTCTGCTACGTTAAGATAAAAATTTAAGTTGACGATTATGCCTCAAAACCTTTCTTTCTGACGATTAGCTTAGCAAGATAAAAGACAAGGTGAACGCCAGAAAGCAAATCGTTGCGTAGCCACCGTTCCAACGCCAGGTAAGTGTTGTCGGTGCGATACGAGTTATCGACGAGACCAATAATGTAGCGGAAGCATTGGGCGACGAAGTCATGCTTAGCGCCCATCCCGCGCCAAGAGCGAAGATAATCAGGTTAGGATCGGCGGGTAAGGTAGGAAGTTCATTAATCACGGCAGCGAGGAACACAACCACCAGAATTGGGCTGAGTGCTATCTGTCCGCCCAGAATTATGAAGATTGGTAAAGAAGACAGAAAAACCCATGTTGGTAATTCATTGTCCTCAAGGAAATTCGCAAACTCGCCAACAGGTGCGATAGCGGCCGCTACAACTCCGATATACCCTGCTATGCCAAGCAAATAGGCACTTTGCGCAGGATGCCGGGCAGAGCGGATAAGAATCTCGTGGATCACACTTATCGTCGTTCGTGAGGCATGCGTCTGATCAGCTGAGAATTGTTGTGAATATACCCAAACCAACATCATGGCTGGTGCAACTAGCATCAGCGCAATGGCGGCGTTGACCTCCGATGCAAAAACCACGCCGAAGGTGGTACTTACCAAGCCCACGCAGATAAAGCTGAACCGCTTTGCTGATGAGGTTGGAAACAAAGGTTCTTTCGTAATCGCAGCGGGCCGCAAAAAATAGCGCCATTCATAGAGATCTACGGCTCGTCCTATAAGGATCATGAACAAAGACGCGCCAATACCTAGCGGGACTACTATGCTGGCGCTAGCGCCAGGGATTGATGTGAACAACACCGCCTGGGTCAAGGCGGTTGGCGACCACATGATCATCCATGAGAACCCACGCAATAGAGCGGAAATCTGTTGCTGCTCCAGTTGTACCTCGGGTGGCTGTCCGAGTTCAACTTGCGCCATCTTCGTTTTGGAGCCCCGCTGTATCAGAGGTGTCAGCAGGCTGATCGCGCCGAAATTCAGCAATACACCAAGAATGTGTCCGCCGATAGACAAAGAATAATATCGCCGGCCTTGAGGTTGTTGGGTCATGTATGTACCTAGCGCAAGAACCGAACGTGACCGCTGTGCTGCCTCTTTCAGCAGCGTGACGAGATAGATGAACGCGCCAAAGAATGCCGCGCGATCAAGCGCATGCATGATGTCACCTGAATCACCAGAGAGCCATATGGCAAACGACAGAACAACCGCCAATACGGTCATCGCCCATTCTCGCAATGTGAAGAATGGAACAAGCGTAACCCCAAGCGCCAAAAAGGCAATACGAGATAAAAGGGCACTTTCCGCTTCTATGAAATAGAGGCGGTAGATTTCTGAAGCTGACAAAAGAAGAATTGACGCTGCCAGAGCCAGCACCTTAAGGGGGGTGCCCTGGATGGGGTTTTCATCAGCCATTATTCATAATCCGCTAGATGCAAAGATTGCCCTTCCAAAGGTTTTAATACATGGTCAGTCAATGACATCACACCGGATTAACTTGAGCAAGCACTCCGTGCACCCATACGACCTGTTGGGAATGCCAAGTAACCCTGGTGGTGTTTTGTTTTGTCAAGGATTCGTCGTAATTACGCGTGGCAACCTCGACCGAGCTGAAGCAGATTTTAACCACATTGAAGCTGCAGATGATCTGGATGATTTCGTGCAATACAAACGTGAGGGTTGTAGAGCTAGCTGTTGTAAGGCTAGCCGTAAACAGCGTAGATATAAGAAGCGTCTGACAGATGAACTTCTGCGGATGGATCACTTAGATAAAGACTAAAAATCTTCCACCTGGTATTTGATTTACGCGTGAGTACTAGGGCTAATCGATTACACGTGTTCCTCTAACAGGTAAATCTTTCAAATCCTCGTCAACCAGCTGAAAGTTTTCATTAGTCTTTAAAAACTTTTTAACGTGGTCAAAGCAACTAAATTGTTGCTGTACTACTTCACCTGTTGACTTATTTAGAAAGAGGTAAGTTTGCATGATAACCCTTTTTAACCTCTTGAAGCATTGAGTTAAACTTGAATTTTAAGAAGATCCCCGCCTTTACCAGTTTAAGCAAAAACGAGGTTAGCAAGCTGTAGCCAACAAACAGTAACTTACCCCAAAAACCGAAAAGCTGCGTTGCAGAAATGCAAGTGCGGCGTAAAATAAAATGTACTTATTAAAGTTTAACGCTACATCTCTTATAAAATGCTAGCTAGTTGTAGCCAACAAACTTGGAGGATTGCAGCTAGGTCTTTCGCGAGGAGGGTCTAGCTGCACCATAACCCGTAAAGTACGCTTCTGTTGACCTGTTACAGCCTGATAAACTTTGTCAGGCATATTGAAAACATTCACTGCAAACTGCGATAT
>OZSS01001205.1_pt1 | contig 12120 bp, 12 predicted proteins | sample 1779911 | NCBI WGS metagenome assembly OZSS01 (sample SAMEA2603589, study PRJEB24840) | metagenome | biome: Water; feature: Photic zone; material: Seawater sample | place: Mediterranean Sea | collected 2013-11-12 | depth 10 m | reverse complement strand
GTGCAGCACTTGTGCTGAGTTTTTAGTTAAGTCGGGTCTTTTCCTGATTAGAGGAAGGATCACGGGCAAGTGTTTGTTTAGGGCTGGGCCGAAATTGTTTGAGGCTTCTATTAAGTTGTCGACAGCCGCGTAGAACAGAGGCTTCTTCTTACTCTTGAGACACTTTTCTAACAGATTTACATTCGTTCTTACTATCATTGCCACCATGGAGTTCTCCTCAACGATCTCATTGGGATCAAACAAAACAAAGGAATACAAAACTTCATATGGAAGCTCCAATTCATATGTTCTTGTCAAAAGTTACATTGAGGCGACGTGCTGCACGAAAACGAACATCGCCAAAATGATGAAAATGATGTGCAGCCATTCCCTAGTGCCGATCTTAAATGACTTTCGACTGACAATAGACATTAATCCAAGCGGCACATGTGCAATAAAAGAGCCATATAAAAGTATGGTCCCTACTTGGCTTTTTTAAATTGGTCTGAAGTAATGTTTTTTTACAAAGCTAGCCGCTTGCAAAGAAAAACATTTAAAGAGTGGCTGGGGTGTCATTAAAATTCTCTCGTAAGCGGGCTTCTATTTGATGAACACCACATTGTCTGCTTTAATCATCTTAGGCTTGGTTGTAACTTTTGCGATTGATTTTCTGGAAGGTGAAAACGACTTGCAAGGTTGGCTAATCGGCCGCACATCATGCTCAACACCTTCCTGTGATTTTCAATAATTTCGATCGCGCGCGAAGCAGACTGACAAGACATTTAAGTCGATGACAATGTTTTTCTATCTGATTGTGCGGATACAAAATTGATCTAAATCTTGTTTGCAAGCGTACCTTTTTTATCACGTCTGACAAGCCTTATGACCTCTAGTGTTTGCTTCAGTGGCCATTTTCATTGATGCGGTGTGGGCCACCGCTGACCAAGATGCAGCATAAATTAATAAGGGAACAATTCATGTTTTTGGCAAAAAAGATCTTGGCAACTAACCTAGTATTGACCGGAGCTTTAATTGGAACAGCTGCCCTTACACTTATCGCATATGGCTGTAAAAACAAAAATGACAGCTCTACAAAACAGGGACGCACATAATGAAAAAGGCCTGCGTGATATTTTTAGGTGCATGCTTGATTGGCACCTTTACGTTTGCGGCAGGCAGTTCTAGCGACACATCTTCCAGCTCTGATCGCTATGGCCCATCAAGCGCGGAAACAGACCGTTTTTCCAAGATCAATGCGCTGATCAAACTAGAAAAATTTGCTGAAGCCCATGCAGAACTGAAAAACCTCTCGCCTCAAACAGACGAGGCAGATCGTCAGAACCTTTTAGGTTTTACCGCTCGTAAATCTGGCGACTTGGTAGCAGCTTCTAGCTATTATAATACTGCATTGACGATTGACCCCAAACATATTGGCGCGCTGGAATATCAAGGCGAGCTATTTATTCAACTTGGTGATATCGAAAATGCTCAGAGAAATTTAGCAAAATTAGAAAAGATATGCTGGCTTCCTTGCCATGAAGAATATGAACTGCGAAGTTCTTTAGAAAAAATGCTCACCAATTAGGTTTGCGGCTGTGTAAAACCGTTCTGGATCTCGACAACGTCTTCCTCAGAAGACCGTTTTCATGCTTGTACGCGCGCTTCTTTTTAAAGGTTAGGGACTTTAATTGAAACTGAAAATAGCGGTTTGGCTTTCATTATACGCGAGTACGATTGTGGCAGCTTCGGGCGCTATTTGGTTTGCGGGTAATTTGAATGCTAACAATTGGATTGCGCCGGATATAGCGCCGCCTCCATGGCTTTTTGGCCCCGTTTGGACAGTCTTATATCTGTTTATTGCAACAAGCGCCTATCGCGTGATTTATGCAGATCCTCATAAGTTAAAAGGCGTTGCACTAGCTTTATGGAGTTTACAAATGTGTTTAAATACAGTTTGGACACCTGTCTTCTTTGGGGCGTTTGATTTACCCGGCGCTCTGGCTCTTATTGCAGTTCTTTGGGTGGTCGTTGGAGCGTATAGCTCTGTTAGCTTCTCAATTGATCGAAACGCTGGATATCTTTTTTTGCCCTATTGGGCGTGGGTCTCCTTCGCCACAATTCTTAACTATAAATATATGATTTTGAATCCGATTTAACTTAGTCTTCAAATGAATGCCGTGCCGGTTCCCCTAAATAAGGTTAAACTATCTATCATGCGTTCTCTCAATCGAACCGGACTCGCTATAATATTAAGCTTACTTGCATTGGCATTGTTCGATGCGATGGGTTTGATTATAAAACTGCTTTCTTCAAAGTTTTCTGCTGCCGAGCTTTCGACTTGGAGAAACCTATTCGGACTTATTCCAGCTTTTTTAGTACTTTATTCGTCTAGGGTTTGGCGCCAAGCAGGGCAAGTTTTTAAAATAAGGCAATGGAAACTAGCTCTATTTAGGGGCGTTATTGCCACGCTAGCTCAGCTTTGCTTTTACATGTCACTCGGCCTGATGGCTTTTGCAACCGCGTCTACAATTACATATGCCGGTGCGCTTTTTACGACTGCGTTTGCGATCCCAATTTTAGGAGAACGCGTAGGTTGGATGCGCTGGGGGGCGGTGATCGTCGGATTTGTTGGTGTTGTTTTTATATTGCAACCTGGCAGTGATGCGTTCTCATTTTCCTCAATCTTACCTTTAGCCGCAGCGGCATTCTATGCGCTGCTGACGATCACGGCTAAATTATTTGATGATGAGGTACCTAGTGCTTTGTTAAATCTGTACTCTTCTGTTATTTCAACAGTTTGCGCTGCCATCATAACGTTATTCATTGGAGGATTTACTGTGTTTACTTCTTTTGAAGAGGTTCTCTGGTTAGTGCTTATGGGAGGGTTTGGCGGATCTGCAGTTCTTTTATTGGTGACCAGTTACCGAATGACAGAACAAAGCAATTTGGCGCCATTCAGTTATTTTGGAATTCCTATCGCTTTTTTATTTGGATGGGCATTTTTCGACGAAACACCTTGGAACACATTATTCCCAGGCGCAGCACTCATAATTCTTGGGGGGTTGTTAATTATTTGGCGGGAAAGTGCCCTAGCAAAACGTTAGACCTAAAATTTATATTGCGATAAAATTTGTTCAGCAAAATCCTATGCCTTTTTCAATAGCTTTGGCAGATTGTTTGTCGAAGTTTGACTTTTGAGTTGCGTATCCAAAAAGATTTTCTGTTTTAACCAAATACAAATATACCCATAAAGGGTCCTTCCAAGCGAGGCCTCAGATTGAGTGCCAGAATGGAAGCTATGCACTCTTAATTATAAGAAAACTACGTCTGGAAAAGGGGCTCACACATGCACAGCTCGCGCATATGGCCGGCATCAGCATCCGCACTTTACAGCGGATTGAGCGCGGTGCGCATGCCAGCCCAGAGGCGCTGAAGTGCATAGCCTCTATTCGCGAAACCGATTTTGAAAATCTCTGGACGGAACAGGAAATGCCAAATGCGGAACAGCCCAAATTTCCTAGGCTCTTAGCCAAAGAAAAAGAAGCCATGGAATATGTAAGTGGCTCAAGGCATTCTACATGCATCTGTTTGTCGCTGCCGTTGTGTTCACTGCCCTTTCGATCATAAACCTGTCTTTGTCTTTAGGATATTTCTGGGTGCTTTGGGCCGCGTTTGGCTGGGGCATTGGCCTCCTCTCCCATGGCCTGAGTGTCTTCCAATCTTTAACCTTTTCGGAGACACTTGGGAGATAAGGTGAATCGAGAAGCAGATGCGCCGCCATAGATAGAAATAATGTCTACTACCCATACTGGACATCCTAACAACACTCTATCGGCTATCGGAATCCTATCTAGGGCCAAACCAGGAACACGAACTATGGTTCCAAACCCTTCTTTGCATCACGCAGGCCTCATGAAATTCTTAAGAGTGAATTTTCAAAACCGCTGTTTTTGGCGCGGTAATTGCAAACCTTACCTCTAAGAATAGGAGGATAGACATGTCAGAGGTAAATAATATCGGGCTGAATGCGTTTCTTGCGCAGCAATACGCGCCGAAGCAATCAGAAAAAATACCTACCCCTGCGGCAAGCGAAAAAGCAAAATCTGAACCAAGCAAAAATGCCGATAACCGCTCTGTCGTGGTTAAGATAAGCGCCGCTGCGCGCTCTATGCTTGAAGAGACGCGCGCGCTTGAAAAGCGTCAGGCCGATGCAAATAGAGCTAATGCGGCGATTGATAAGCGCCTCGAGACCGTACGCTTGGACAGCCAACGCCTTGAAGAAACACTGTCTTCAAAAATCACAGAGGCCGCTTAAAAAATCGAACTATATAATTTGACGAAACGCCAATATAATCTACCTCATTTCAATGAACATATGGTGGAAACATATTTTAAAGCACTGGATTGCATTTGCGACGCTTTTCATTTTCACGGCCAGTCTTAGCCTAGCAGATCCAGAAGACCTGTTGGATCAGTTGGCGCTCAGCGCCTCCGAACAAGAGGCGCAGCCGATCATTGCAAAACTTTGGAGTGAATGGACCAGCGCGCATAGCTCGAATGCCGAGGGAAGCCTGATGCAACGTGGCATCATTGCGATGAACCAAGGCCGTATCGATGATGCAGATGTGCTGTTTGGCCGGTTGATTTTTCTGAACCCTGATTTTACCGAAGCGTGGAACAAACGCGCCACGTTACGTTTTATCAAGGGCGATTACGCAGGCTCGGAAGCCGATATTTATGAAGTTTTGATCCGGCAACCACGCCATTTTGGAGCCTTATCAGGCTTGGGTTTAATAAATATGAAATTGGGTGAATGGCGAAAGGCCGTTAACGCATATGAAAGCCTTTTGGGCGTGTATCCCCATAGCCCCGATGCCAAAACCTATCTTCCCGCGCTGAAACGGAAACTGGGTGAAATGGAACTTTAAAAGTTTCTAAACCAGAAAACAGATCTGGCGTAAAGCAAGGCCGGACCACACCCTTATGGGCCAGCGGGGCCTTTAACACATGCCTGCTGTTCTTTTTCCCAAAACGATTTATAGATACCCCCACCCGATCTTGAAACAAATGGTGGGTCATGAATTTTCGACAATTAGAAGCCTTCCGAGCCACAATGCGTTCCGGCTCAATCACGCGTGCGGCGGCGTCGTTGAATCTTTCGCAACCCACGGTAAGCCGTCTGATCAAGGATCTTGAAGCCCAGATAGGCTTTGCCCTTTTTATCAAATTGGGGCGTGGCATCAGGCCAACGACAGAGGGACAAAAATTTTATAAGGGCGTTGACGCCACGTTTATGGGCCTAGACCGGCTGGATGATTTGGCCAAAACGCTGGAAAGCAGTTCCGGCGGCACCCTAGCTTTGGGGGTCATCCCGTCGCTGGCAACGATTGAAATTCCAAGTGCCATTAACACCCTATATCAAGCCAGACCTGACGTTAAATTACAGATTTACCTGCGCAACACACCTGCCATTATCGAAGCTATTCAATTGCAGCAATTGGATCTGGGCGTGATCAGCCGGCAACCACCCTATAATGGCGTTGAAATCCTGTATCAAACCACCTTGCCCTATGTTTGCTTGGTTCCCGAAGAACACGCTTTGGCAAGTTCTCAAACTGAAGTGAATTTGAACGACCTAGCGCAGACGGAAACCTTTATTTCTTTTGGTGGCATTTTTCCCGAACAGATAGCCGGTCTGGATGCGGCAACCATCGCCCATCTAAAGCAACGCTCGCGTTTATCGGCGGCCAATATGCCGATGGCGGCGGCCTTGGCAAAAGAAACCGGCACGCTGGCGATCGTTGACGTTTTATCCGCCGGCGTCGCCGTTGGGACAGGCGGTGTCACCAGCCTGCCATTGGTCCAAAATCTTGAATATCATCTGGCTGTTGTCACGCATAATGCTGGCACATTGTCACGTCACGGGCAAGAATTGGCGGGCATTATTGCCAAGCGCTTTGACAGAATTAGACCTTAAGATACCGGCAAATCTCTTATCCACCCCGCACGCGGAGGTTGATCTTCCACCCGCACGTCGACGTTTAAGCCTGCGCGCCAATAGCCTTTCTCGATAAGGGATAAACCTATATTGTTTTCTAAACGCGGCGAATATATTCCCGATGTGATTTCACCAATTTTTTGTCCCTGACAAATCACAGGCCATGGGATCGCACAGGTTGGCACGGGGGGACCTTCAAATTCAACCGCATGGATCAACCGCTGAGGGCCTTGCGCTGCGATCGCGCACACCGCATCCCGGCCGATGTAATCAATAGAACCGCTCACATCACAAAATTTACCCAGCCCAATTTCAAATGGATTGTTTTGAAGAGTCATCTCATTGCCATATGAAAAAAGGCCGCCCTCGATCCGTTCGATCAGATTGGGGCACCCGGGGCGGATGTTATACGCTTGCCCTGCCTTCCAGAGCAAATCCCATAAACCAGGGCCCTGCGCCGCCCCCTGCACATAAATCTCAAACCCGCCTTGGCGCGAATACCCGGATCGGGCGATAAGCTGCTGGGTTCCCTCAACCTCAATCCACCCAAATTTGAAAAATCCAATATCGCGTATATGAGGTCCAAAAACCTCGGCCAGCAATGCCTCAGCCTGCGGCCCCTGCACCGACAAAGGAGAAACATCAGGCTCATAAATTTTAACATTTAGCCTGCGGCCCAAGGCCAGCCCTTTCGCATAAAGCAGCAAATCGCTATCGGCGATTGACAACCAAAACCTATCTTTGGCCAACTTTAAAAGAACCGGGTCATTTATCAGCCCAGCCTGGTCATCAATGATCGGCACATATAGGCATTGCCCCACCTTTGCCTTACTGATGTTGCGCGGGGTCATCAATTGCACCAAATTTCCTGCATCTGGGCCCGATATTTCAACCTGCCTTTGGCAAGACACATCCCAAAGCTGCACATAGGTGCGCAAATGCCAATAATCTTCTTCGACGCTGGTTTCGAAGGCTTTGGGCAAGAGCATATGGTTGACCACAGAAAACCCCCGAACCCCCAGCGCCTCGACACGCTCCGTATACGGTGTGCGACGAATGCGCCGCGACATATTTAAGCCATCAGCCATTGGTTAATCTCCTGACCACCAAACAGAGTAAGAATTCGGATTGATAATAATCGGAATGTGGTAATGGCCTTCCCGATCAGGCATCGAAAAACGAAAGATGATTTCATCCATAATCTGCAGTTTTGCGCGAATGAGATCTTGGTTTTGCCAGTAATCTTTGGTTTCAAAGACCAGTTCATAGCGCGCCTCGGCACTCAAAAGCCGCGCATCCAAGGTTTCTTTAAGCCGCCCGCCAGCATCCATCTGAGTGTCGAATAAACAATTTTGATTGCTTAGATTGATCAGGCGGACGGGAATAAACCCGGCATGCGTGCCATCGACTCCGTTCAGCGTGTGAGATGTTAAAACGGCCATTATTCAATCGATGCCTTATCACGTTTATCGGAGGTGGCCGCTACGATTGGGCTTATAACACCGCGACATTTCACGTTAAGGCACGCGGTTTTGCCGCTGGCCATCGCCCGTGCCAAAGCGGGGCCCAAAGCGGCACGATCCTCGACCAATTCCCCATATCCCCCCATACCTTCAAAAAGGCTGTGAAACGGAATATCGCGAAAATCTGTGGCAAAATGGGAACCGTTCGCAAATAAACGCTCTTGCTGCTGGCTGATACAATCCAATCCGCCATTATTATCTATTACTACGGTGATCGGCAGTTTTTCCTGAAACGCCGCTTCGATGGATAAGCCACCCGACAAAAAGGCACCATCCCCCGAAATTAACACAACATTGCGCTCCGGATGCGCCGCTTTTGCCGATAAGGCAAAGCTCACCCCAACGCCCAGCAAACTGTAATTCCCCGGGTGCAAAATGCCACCAAGTTTTTGACCACGCCATCCGGCCATATTCACGGCAATTTCCGACCAGAAATGCGTGTTGCCGCCGTCAAAAACCAACCAATCCTGATCCTGTAACTGGCTTTGCACATCCAATGACAATTGCAGCGGGTGCATTTTACGCCTCTGCGCGTGATCGAGTGCATTTTCTGCATCCAAATGCGCGTACCATTCCTCAACCCATTTGGCGCGGCGCGCTTGCTGCAACTCAAGCCAAGGCGCAAAATTGACTTTCACGCCTGTCAAAAGATCAAAAAATGCAGCGGGATCGCTGAGTATCACCCGATCTGCGGCGCGATTGTAATTCAGTTCTTCATGGCTGCCATTGATACAGATCAAATGAGTTTCCGCTTTGATAAAAGGCGGATTTCCGAAATTCATTTGATTATCGAGCCGCCCTCCAATCATCAATATTATATCCGCGTCGTGCAACGCCTCTTTAGAGGGGTGATATTGGTGAAAATCCGCCAAACCCATATAGGTTTCACATTCTTCACCAAGTAGTTTCTGATGATAGGGAACGTTGAATACAGGAATTTTCAACGCTTTCGACGCGTCTTCAAGCTTTTTTTCCGCGTGTGACCACCACACCCCGTGCCCTGCGATGATAACTGGGCGCTTTGCCTTATGAAGCAGGTTTATTACATCTTCCATCGCCGCAGGTTCCGGCCAAGCTTTTGGCAAAGGCCTGTCACTGCGATCAAACGGGCGCTCATGACGACCTGCATCCGCTGGAAAACTCGCAAACATTAAATCAACCGGCAGGCTGATATGCACAGGCCCTGGATAACCCGTGGTTGCCGCTGTCCAGGCCCGATCGACAAATTCGCTGATCCGCTCACCATCGGTAATTTGAACCGAATATTTCACCAAAGGGGCCGCGATGGCGACATCATCAATTTCTTTAAACCCGCCTGCACCTTGGCGCTTCAGCGTCGATGACCCGGTCACAAATATCACCGGCGCTCGCTCACCGCCCGCCTCCAACATAGCCGGCACCGCATTTGCGAAACCTTCCGGGCCAACCAAACACACAGCCGGTTTGCGCGTGATACGCGTATGACCATCAGCCAAATGTCCGGCAACCTGCTCATGGGGGCAGTTGATCACAGGCATTTGGCATTTCATAAACCCTTCGAGCGCGGGGTTACAAAAGCCACCAGCAAGCGTAAACACATGCTCAGCGCCTTTTTCTTTGAGTGCACGCGCGAGAATCTCGCCACCACGCAGTTTTATCTCTTTGCTCTTCTCATTCACAGAATCTTCACCTTCTTATCCATTAAACCCACCTAATCTGGCAGGGCATGATTTTTCTTCACGATCATCGCAGGCGTCAAATTGGATATGTTACGCGCACCTAATTGTGCCATCGCAGCGGAAATATCATAGGCTAAACCGCTGAACAGCGCGTCCACCCCCCGCACACCATCAGCCGCCAACGCGTAAAGCACCGGACGGCCTAACATCACCATATTGGCGCCACAAACCAAGGCCTTCACGATATCTTCGCCATTACGAACGCCGCTGTCAAAAAGCAACGGATAATCCGGGCCAAGCGCTTGCCGGATCAATGGCAAAACTGTAAGTGACGCCGGCGCGCTGTCCAACTGGCGCCCCCCATGCGTGGAAATATAAACAGCATCTGCGCCGCACTCTTGTACCTGTAAAGCGTCGGGCACCGACGTAATTCCTTTGACCACAAGCTTGCCCGGCCACAATTCACGCAACCTTTTTAAAAATTCCCAATCCGCTACAGCGCGGCTTGCATCTCGATCAAAACCATCCCCATTATTTGGAAAGTTCAGGGGTTTGGGCACGCCGTTTGCCAAAGCTGTCAGGCTCCACCTTGGATGGGTTGCGAAATCAAAAAATTGTTTTGACCTCATCCGAAAGGGCATTTTAAAACCATTTGCAACATCGCGCAAACGGCGGCTCACTTGAGGGACATCCACCGTGAACACCAAGGTAGAATACCCCGCATTTTCGGCTCTTCGCACCAAAGAAAGCGTATGATCAAGCGGCGGTGTTACATAAAGCTGAAACCATGCAGAAGTACCGGCCCATTTGCGCATATCCTCAAGGCGGCTTGACGCTGCAGATGATACTCCCACCGGAACCTGCGCGGTTTTCGCAACTTGCCCCATTATTTGATCAGCTTTTGGATGCGAGAGATTACACATTCCCATCGGTGCGATTCCAAAGGGCAGTTGAAAAGATTGATCCATAAATTTTGTGGTTAGGTTTCTGGGGTCAACCTGGCGCAAAACGCGTGATTGGAGTTGAATATCATCAAATGCCTGTTCGTTGCGGGCCTTGCCAATTTCGCGTCCTGCCGCCCCATCGATAAAGTCAAAAATAAGTTTGGGAAGCCGCTTTTTGGCCAGAACGCGTGCATGAGCTGCGTCAATAACGCAGGGCTCGCCCGATTTGATTGACCTTTTATACGACACATATCCCCCAACGCCTATGTGAAGGGGAATACTAAAGCTGATAGGTAAAAACAATTCGCTTTTATTTTACAATTCATTCATTTTTCGTATGAATTTATCGAGCCAAATATTCGTTATCGAGGGAACAAACTCATTTCAAATTCTGACGGTTGATATTTTCTGTCTACCAACTCGTACGGGGGGAAATGACACGTACCGGCAATTTAGATGGAAAACTTAAATAAATCCGTTAATGATTATGACAGTTGAAGTTTTAGTTAAAAGAAGATTCGATGAAAAAATTCATAAGGATCACATGCATCGCACTTTGTTGCGCCACTGCCGCAAGCGCACAGATGGTACCAGCGACGCAAAATGGCAAAACCAACTTGGAAAATGCAATATCAAATTTAGGACCCGCCTCTAAATTAACAGGCAGTTTTTTATTTATAGCCCTGTTATCTTTGATCGGAGGCAGTAATTCAAGCTCGGCTTCCGGCTCATGACTTTATCGGGTTAAGTTTTGCTATCCCCCGTGAAAACCCTTTAAGACTTACCTTTGCCAAGATTACCTCTTCAGCATTTAGCATTCTAAACCGCAATGAAAACGCACGGTTTTGCATCAACTTTTTCAGAAGTGACCCATCCAACTCGAAGGAGACCAAACACCCCTGAGAAACACAGGTGACAAAAGGGTGGGTTTTAGGATCAATATTCTCCGACCACTTCTCTAAGCCAAATGCCAGATCTATTTGAAGCGGCAGCAGCACCTCGAACATCATTTGTTCCTTTTTCAACGCAATTGAAATCATCGAAAAGGGGCGTTTTTCTTGACTTTTAATCTGAAACGCTCTGTCTGTTTGACGGCAAATACTAAAATAATTTATGCGCCCCCAAATCCTGACCATCCAGACCAGTCTTTAAAGCTTGGCGATAAAACGCCTCCAACCTCTGGTCGCCAAATTCTGGGGTGTTTTGCGCGGAATAGACTGACAGCTCCGGATCCCAAAGCAACATCGACTCAGTCGCATAATAATGTCCGATATTTACAAATTCGCGTTTGTCAGCCAAACGATCCGACAAAAAAGAAGGCCCCGCCAAGACGCCGTTGATCACTTTGAAAAGCGCGCTGGGAACGCGCCGAATTTTTTCGGGCTTTTGCAAAAGTCGGAACAATAATTGCGCCTGCTCTATTGGCGTAATCGCAGGGCCAGGCCCCCCAATCGGTAAAATCGCATTGTGGCGTTTAATATCGTTTAAACATCCGCAAATATAAGCGGCCAAATCGGCTTCTGAAATTGGTTTACACGCCGTTTGCAGGCCATCATCGAACATCACAAAGGCTTTCCCAGCCTTCACCTTTTCTACCTGCCCCGCGAGCGATTTGAAAAACGCAGTCGGTCGCACGATACTATAGGTAAGACCAGACGCCTGAAGCTTTTGTTCAAATGCGCGCTTGGCATGTTGAAATTCCAAGCGCGGTTTTTGTACGCAAATCGCCGACAATAGAATATAGCGCTCGATCGCCCATTCTTGCGCGGTTTCCAGCAGCGTCATATTCGCGCGATAGTCAACCAACCACGCGTCTTGGCGCCCACCCGTGCGCGAGGCAATACAGGAAATAATAGCTTCAATGCCCGAAAATCGCTGCGCCAACTGCTTTACTGCAAAAGCATCGGTAACATCACAAATTTCATAAATCACGCCGTTAAGGGGTTCTTTGGGCATTCGTCGCACCGGGCACAATACCTGATACCCCTTCTCTACAAGGGCCTTTGCCACTGCCGAGC
>OZSS01001202.1_pt1 | contig 12126 bp, 12 predicted proteins | sample 1779911 | NCBI WGS metagenome assembly OZSS01 (sample SAMEA2603589, study PRJEB24840) | metagenome | biome: Water; feature: Photic zone; material: Seawater sample | place: Mediterranean Sea | collected 2013-11-12 | depth 10 m | reverse complement strand
CACCGCGGTATACAACCTATGATGCAAAATTCATGGGTATCACCGCCCCTGAACCTGCTTTGATTCAGGAGCGTGCGGTCAGTTCTGCCATCTGGTTACAAACAAAGTAAACAGCCGAACCACTTAAATCTGTCGGTACGCTGTGCCTACTCGTATTTAATACGTCCCTTTTCGCCGTAACGACGTTGAAGTACGATTGACTCAAGTGTCCCAAAACCTTCATGGGGGGCTTCCTCAATTTTTTCTGCCGGAATGATAACGTCCGCATAGTCTTTTGGAGCACGCCACCCCGGATGCGGGTTGATTTTGACATAACTGCCCCCAATCGGATGCAAACTGCGCCACTTATTGATTTTCTTGTTAAGTTTTTTCACAACCGCCGGATGATCATCCGTGAGGTCATTTTTCTCATACGGGTCGGCATCCAGGTCAAATAGCTGATTGTCAAATTCAGTCGAGGTCATCTTATGATCAATATTCTGAACCAGTTTCCATTTGCCATCAATCACGCCAAGCTGGAACTTGTTATAGACCGGAATATTGGAGGCAAAATAAAGCGCGCCTTCTCGCTTTAAAACTTTTTCGCCTGTAATCGTTGACCAACGATTAACGCCGTCAATTTCTTTCTCTGTGCCCTTCTCGACACCGGCAGCACGCGTCAGTGTTGGCAGCATATCCATCACCGAAACAATCTCGTCAACCTCACTACCGGCCGCAAGTTTTTCGGGCCAGCGCATAACAGCCGTTACGCGAATACCACCTTCATAAACTTCAAGCTTTCCTCCGCGATACGGACCATTATCCGAACCGTAATTTTCAAAACCACCATTATCACTAAAGAAAAGCACGATCGTGTTATCCGCGACGCCCTCTTCATCCAGTGCAGTCAGAACTTTGCCAATCGCCTGATCCATCGAGTCGACCATTGCGGCATAAGTTTTGCGGGTACTGCCCGGCAAATCCAGACGGAAGGGATATTTATCCTTTAGCTCCTCGGGAGCTTCCATAGGGGAATGCGGCGCAAGGAACGGGATGTAGAGCATAAAAGGTTTTGTTTTATCTCTTAAATCAGTGATGAAACGCGCGGCCTGTTCGCCATGAACATCCGTCGCATATTCATCATTATGGTCGACAGGCTTACCGTTTTCTTGGAAGTCATGTCCATTGGCAACCTGATGATCAAAATAGCTGACCTGTGTATGCATATGACCATAGAAATGATCAAAGCCGCGGGCGTTGGGCGTGTGCTGTTCAATCGTATGACCGAGATGCCACTTGCCGACCATCGCCGTGTTGTAACCGGCTTCCTGAAAACTTTGCGGCAGGAAGTGTTCATCAAGAGAGACGCCACCATTTTCCCATGGCATAAGAACTGAATAAGCCACACCAAGTTTCAGGGGGTCACGGCCGGTCATGAGCGCGGCGCGTGTGGGCGAACAAAACGGCGTGGCATAAAAGCGGTTAAGCTTCACGCCTTCTTTGGCAAGCCGATCAATATGCGGGGTTTCAATATCACTGCCGTGATAACCAACATCTGCCCAACCCAAATCATCTGCTAATATAATGATAATGTTTGGACGTTCTTCTGCTGCACTCTCTAGTTTTGCTTGTGCTGATGCAGTGGTTACGTTAGCGACCAAAAAGATAGCACAGCAAAAGCTTGCAACGCCAAAACGAAAAACCTTCATAATTATGTCATTCATTTAAATATCCCCCCACTTATCAAATTAGGATTCTTTATAATTTTGATTACGAGTCTCATTTGAAATTTCTTCGTTGGGTTATAAACAATACCAGCTAGAAATTGAAATCAAGTTTTGTCTTAAAAATTATGAGAAACGGATAGAGAGTGTCATGAAAGATTTTAATAATAAGGTTGCTGTCATAACCGGCGCGGGTGGCGGCATAGGCGGTGCGCTGGCAAAGGCACTTGCCCGTCGTGGATGCCATCTGGCACTGGTTGATTATAACCCTGATATGCTTGAGAAAACACTGTCGACGCTGACTGAAACAAACGTCAAACTATCTACGCATATTGCCGACGTCACAGACAAAAAACGAATGGCGGCTTTGCCGGATGAAATTGTCGCAGAACATGGCCGTGTCGATTTATTGATTAATAATGCAGGTATCACGCTGCAAAAAAGTTTTGATACACACAGTATTGAAGACTGGGAACGAATTGTGAATTTGAATTTCTGGGGCGTGCTTTATGGGTGTAAATTTTTCAAACCTTTTCTTGAAAAATCTACTGACGCACATGTCGTCAATATGTCCAGCATGACAGGAATGCTTGGTTTGCCAGCGCAATCCTCTTATTGCGCGACCAAGGCCGCTGTTAAGGGACTTACCGAGTCTCTATGGGCCGAATGGGGCGCCGCTGGAATTGGTGTAACTTCGGTTCATCCCGGGGCAATTAAAACAGATATGATGCAAGCCACCCTCAAGGACTCAGATGATTTGGCAGCGGCACAGAAAAATATGGAGATGGTTGCCAAAATCGGCATGGCGCCAGATGCAGCTGCAGAAAAAATTCTTCGTGCCGTTCAGAAGAAAAAGATGAAAGTCTTGGTTGGTAAAGACGCTGTCATTATGGATGCTATGAAAAGATTTACACCCGGGCTGATACATGGACTGTTTGCAAAAGTAGCAAGAAAGCAATTGGCCGCAGCGAGAAATTAAAAGAGTTAATTAAGCCGACTAACGAGACATCACACGAGCTGGCGAACATGATTGACAAATGCACTCCAATTCATTTGTTATGAAGATGTATGGAGGACAGATATGAGTACATCAGAAAACCCGAACATAGACTTAACCCCAGCCCCCTTTGAAACATCCATAAGGGTTGAGATAGATGCGCCCGCCTCTCTGGTATGGGACATCCTGATTGATATGCCTAAATATGGTGAGTGGAATCCGTTCTGCATTGAATGTGACTCCACATTGGAAATGGGCGCCCCGGTCAATATGAAGCTGAAGAGCTACATCACCCCTGACGAGGTGTTTGATAATTGCGAATTTATCTGTGCCTTTGAACCGGAGAAAATGATTTCGTGGGAATTGCCTTATTCTGACGAATGGCCTTACCCGGCGCGACGCGACCAGATTATTGAAAGTCTTGGCCCTGAAAAATGCAGCTATTATTCCACGGATGCGTTTCTTGGCGATAACGGCATACATGTGATGCGCTTTGCAGGGCCATGGGTCAAAATAGCTTTTGACGACACAGCTCATGCTTTGAAGGCACGCGCTGAGGCTTTATATAATAAGTAACGAGCGGGAACGCTTTATCAAATATATACGGAGGGACGAATGCCTGAAGATATGAACGAAGCAGTCAGTGATATTCTTGGAAGCGGAGGGGATGGCCTCGCCGATGATATCATGGTGGCTGCGGTAGAAAACTACGTCAAACATTTTAACAATGGTGATTATGAGGGGGTCGCCAATCTCTATGCCGAGACAGCAACTGTTGAAGATCCAATTGGCACACCGATTAAAAACGGCAAATCAGAGATAAGAGAATTCTATAAAATGTCCACCCAACTCGGCGCACAACTTGCGCTTAACGGGCCGGTTCGGGCTACTGCCAATGCTGCCGCATTTGCCTTTAGCGTAACCACCGAGTCCCCAAATGGTGCGATTCAAGTTGATGTGATTGATACGTTTAAATTTGATGCGGACGGTAAAGTTATTGAAATGTGTGCCTATTGGGGGCAATCAAACGTCAAAATGTAAAACTGCAAGTTAGCTAGATTTATAGAACCTCGCCCACCCACTCATCAATAGCGTTACACAGACTCTCAATTGCTGAGAAAGCAAATGAATTATGTCCTGCGCCGGGCAACTCCATAAATTTAATTGATGCGGCGTTAATATAATCTTTCGGCGCCTCATCGGGTGGAGCTCCTAAGTCATGCTCTCCCGCAGCCATAAATAAGGGCATAGTAATTTTGTTGACCTCAGGCCGGAAGCTGCCTCGTATCATAGACATATAACCACCGGCAGAAAAAAGCGTCGACTGCACTTTCATCAACAAATCATGCGCACCTATATTCTCTGCACCAAAAGTAATGGACTCTAAACTCGGCCCACCGCTTTCATAATTAATGAAGGGCGACTTGAACATCCGTAACACATGAGTTTCCATTTCTTTTTCAAGTTTTTCAGGCTGCTCGATATATTTCATATCTTCTTCTTGCAAGCCCCAGTCCAGCCCACCTGCATTTGAACCAATCAAACAGATGCCGTCAAAAGGCATAAGTGAATTAATCAGGGTAATCATCATGCCGCCCATGGAATGGCCTGTACCGATTTTTTTCACATCGGCAATCTCCGGATGAACAAAAAATTCTTTCAACGCTTGAGCCGTAAAACTGACTGACTGACGCGGTGTGAAAAAAGGGTGTGAGTCGTCTATTTTGTTTTCACCTACACCTGCATGATCCATAAGCATTACTGCATGACCAAGGTCACACATTCGTGACGCGAATGAATAATCAAAACCTTCTGCCTGACCGAGGTTGAAATAATCCTTCGTATTGCCCCCCCCCCGGCTGACAGAAAAATAAGGATTTCGCAGGCGTATCAGGAAGAAACAATGAGGCTGTAAAATCTGTCTCAAAACCATCCAGCAGAGTGACTTTGGTTTTCAGTATTATGGCATCATTTAGCATTGTTCATTAAACCATCAAATGTCAGGCAGATTAGATTTGCGGGCCTACAGTGAGAGATAATCCATCATGATCTTCGCTCAGAATAATCTGGCAACATAGCCTTGAGGTAGATTTAATCTCAACAAGTTCTTCAAGAGATTCAAGCATATAGCCCTCATCCTCGGTTCTTTCACCGGTGCGCGCATTCCAATCATCATCAATGTAAACATGGCAAGTGCCGCATGAAGCCATACCACCGCATGTACCTTCAACGATGCCTGCATCACGAATAGTGTTCATTAATTGAGAACCGGGTGTCGCGGTGAGTTCTTTTTTTGCGCCATCTGCGTCTGTAACGTGAATATTAATCATTTTTGCCTATCAACAATAAATTGCACGAAGTTTGTATTGACTGGTTTGTCATAGTAGGTATTTTCAGAAACATGTTCGAAAATAATTATTGGTCTCATACCTACTCCGATTGCCATTTTCAAGCAAGACTTGTCTAAGGGTCTCAAGGTAGGCGAAGCCATGAAACATAATTTATGATTCCGGAGGGGAAAAGCAATGTCGGGAGTTCTAGAGGGTCTTAAAGTTCTTGATTTAAGTTGGGGGGTCGCAGGTCCGATGACGGGCATGTTGCTGTGTGACCACGGTGCGGATGTTACACGTATTGAACGTCCGGAGGGCGACCCTTTTGAAGGCTTGCTTGGTTATAAAGTCTGGCATCGTGGCAAAAAAAATGCGGTTTTAAACCTCAAAGACGATGCTGACTTAGACATCTTTTACAAGCTGGCTGCAGATGCTGATATTGTTATTGAAAGCTTCAGACCGGGTGTCACCACACGTCTTAAAATTGATTATGCAACCCTTGCCGCCACCAATCCAAAATTAATCTACTGCTCAATCACCGGCTATGGTGACGACACAGAAGATAGAGACAAACCGGGTTATGATGGCCTTGTTGCGGCCCGTGTAGGTCTGCAATATGAGCAGCGTGGATGGCCGGAAGGCAGTGTCTATCACATTAAAGGTATGCCGGATGTTTTTGAGGATTTGGAAATCGACAATGACTGGGTGCAAGGACCTGAACGGGAAGGACCGTTACATGTATCTTCACCTTGGCCAAGTCTCGGAGCGTTTTTCTCTGCTACGACCGGTATCTCAGCGGCGCTGTTCGCTCGTGAGCAAACTGGCAATGGTCAGCAGGTTAAAACATCACTCCTACAGGGTGCCATGGCATGTATGAGTGGTGTCTGGCAACGTATGGACGAACCGGACGCGGAAGGCTTCAACACATGGATTATGTGTAGCAAAAGTCCCAAGGGACATTTCAAAACTTCTGACGGTCGGTGGATTCATAACTGGGTACCAAACCCACGCTTTATTCTTGAGTCCTCCAAAGGGGATAAGCTGGACGCCAATCCTGATTTGACAGTTCAAAATGATCCTGACCGCTTTGGTATCGGACCAGAAGAACTTCTTGTTATGTCGCATTATCATCCAATCCTTGCCGATGCGATGAGCAAATTTCCCTGTGATGAATGGGTGGAAGCGGCAGCAACTGCCGGCGTAACAATGCAAGAATGTCGTTCAATTGAGGATTCATTGACAGACCCGCTCTTGATTGATGACGGTTGTGTGACAACTATTGATGACCCTGAACTTGGGCCGATCAACCAGGTTGGTATCACCTACCGCTTAGAAAACAGCCCCGGAAAAGTTAAAGGCCCGACGCGTGCTACAGGCAGCGATACAGATGCAGTGAAAGATTACGCCGCCTCCCTCGCCTCACCCGAGGTCATAGAGAAAAATATAGTCAATGGCGACCCGCCGCTAAAAGGTATCCGAGTGCTTGACCTTGGTCTGGCGATTGCTGGACCTTTTGGGTGTCAGTTGCTGGCGGATATGGGTGCTGAAGTTATTAAAATTAATACCCTTTGGGATAGCTTCTGGCATCGCACACATATTGCCTATATGGCAAATCGGGGCAAACGCTCCATTGCCCTGATGCTGAAACATCCAAAAGGGATGGAAGTTCTGAAAAAACTCATCGCCAGCTGTGATGTGGGGCAACATAATATGCGCTATGCCGCCGTTGAGAGACTTGGACTGGATTATGACACACTCAAGAAAGAGTTCCCTGAGCTGATTTATTGCCATACCCGAGGTTTTGAAAAAGGCCCGCGTATGGGTCTCCCGGGTAATGATCAGACCGGTGCTTGCTTGTCTGGCATTCAGTATTCAGATGGTGCCGTTCATGCCGGGGGGCATCCGCTATGGTCACTTACCTCGCTCGGCGATACCGGTAATGGTTTCTTGTCTGCAATCGCTATTTGTCAGGCACTTTATGAACGCAAAAAAACCGGCAAAGGTCAGTTTGTAGATACCTCGATTATTAATGCGGCTCTTTTGAACACCAGCTATGCAGTTGCAAAACCAGACGGCAGTGCCATTGACAGACCCCTTCTGGATTTAAACCAGACAGGCTTTGGCGTTTACCACCGCATTTATAAAACCACAGATGAATGGATTATGGTCACGGCAATCAATGACGCACACAAATCCGCTCTTGATGGAATAATTGGCGCAGGTGCCGATGCGGCGACAGCCGAAAAAGTGTTTGCAGGTAAATCATCAGATGAGTGGTTGAAAATTCTTGCTGATAGCGGTGTTCCCGCTGAATTGTCAGATAGAAAATACTCTCTCGACTTTTTCGACAATGCAGACTTCAAAAAGCGTGGCTGGACAGCTGAATATAATGATCGTTTTGTTGGCAAACTTGAGCAGATTGGTCTGACTTATGACCTCTCTGACACGCCGGCTCGTATTCCGAGCAGCCCTCTCATCGTTGGTGATAATTCAGAGTCCTTATTGCAAGAGCTTGGCTATTCCGAGGAAGAAATTGACGTAATGGTCAATGAGACAGCTGTTCTGTGTGACCCACCTCGTGAAGGACAATCAGAACTCGAAAGTCCATGGAAAATATAAGTTAGAATATAATAGGAGAATATGATGCGCCCTGATCCGATACTTAGAATTGACACTGCCTTCTTCTGGGAAGCCTGTGAACGAGGCGAGTTTGTTGCTCAGAAATTCAATTGTGCCCAAGAGGGAGAGGCTTGCGATACCTTATGGCATCCACCACGCCCTATGTGCCCCAAATGTCATAGTACTGAAAAAGAAGTTCAGCAGCTATCCGGTCTAGGGACAGTCGTTAGCTGGTGCGTTGCGGTCAGACCACAAGCCTTTGGCTTTGAAGAGTCACCCATCGCCGCCCTTATCGAACTGGATGAAGGATTGCGCTTTGTTTCAAATATTGAAGGGGTGGCTGAAGAAGATATGCAGCCCGGCATTCGTGTTCAGGTAGCTTTTGCCGATACATCAGGTGGTAAAAAAGTCCCCGTCTTTAAACCCGTTTCAGAATAAGCACAGGTATTCAACCTTACCTGTTTTAAAAAGTCAGATTAAAGGAAGACCCGCATGTCAAAAACCAACAACCAAGCAGCTATTGTAGGAATTGGTCAGACCGAATTTTCAAAAGATTCAGGTCGTTCAGAACAACAGCTCGCCGCCGAAGCTGTCATTGCCGCCTGTAAAGACGCCGGCATTAACCCTGAAGAAATTGACGGATGCATTACCTACACCATCGATAACTCTGATGAAGTTGACCTTCTTCGCTCTGTCGGGTGTAAGGAACTCAACTATACAGTACGTCTGCCCCAAGGCGGCGCTGCAAATGCCGCAACACTCTATCACGCTAAAAACGCCGTTGAGTCCGGCGTCTGTGATGTTGTCGTTATATGGCGCGCCATGAATGAAAGGTCGCAATACCGCTTCGGTCAGCCGACAGTTTCAATAAGCCCTGATGCCAATGGCTCGACATTTATTGAATGGTGTTTTCCATTTGGCGCTCAAACTCCGGCAACATGGGAGGCATTATCCTGCGGGATGTATTTAGATCAGTATGGTGTAACATCCGAGGATCTAGGTAATCTTGCAGTCTTAATGCGAAAACATGCTGCCACCAACCCTAATGCCTGGTTCTACAAACAGCCGATTACATTGGATGATCACCAAAACAGCCGATGGATTGTGAAGCCTTGGCTTCGCCTGCTGGATTGCTGTCAGGAGTCGGATGGTGGAGTTGCCATTATTGTTACGCGAATGGACAAAGCAAAAGATTTAAAACAAACTCCTGCCCGCTTGTTGTCTGCACAATATTCTTTTTTGTTCAACCATGAAATAATTTCAGACTTTTATGAAGGGGATGTTACTCGCTTAGCTTTTAGCGAAAGGGTCACTGAGAAATTAATTGCTGACGCAGGCATAGCTCCAAAAGATACGGACATTGCTATGATTTATGATAACTTTACACCACAAGTTTTGCGCCAATTGGAAGGCTTTGGTTACTGCGGGCCGGGTGAAGCCAAGGATTATATCGCTGACGGTAATATGGAACTTGACGGCAAAACACCTCTCAGCCCTAACGGGGGTCTAATTGGTGAAGGGTATATTCACGGCATGAATAATATTACGGAAGCCGTACGCCAGATTCGCGGTACAGCCGCAAATCAGGTAGAGAATGTCGAAACAGCTTTTGTCGCTTCGGGTGTAGCCGGGGCAATTTTAGGTAAATAGGAAAAAAAATGGTGCAAATAAAAGCAGGTACAAAACTTTTCAGCGCAGTCTGTGATACACAAATCATGGTTCTGCGCGTACCGGCAGATGATCTTGATGTGACATGTGGCGGCTTGCCCATGCAAACTGAAGAAGCTGCTGAAAAATCTTCTATGTCAGGTGATGCGGGTGAAGGTAGTCTCGTCGGCAAACGCTATGTGGATGAAGCTGAAACCATGGAGTTTCTTTGTACGCGGGGCGGCGAAGGAAACATCTCAGTGAATGGGATCGCTCTGGAAGTCAAACAAGCTAAACGTCTCCCCTCCTCTGATTAATCTCATTAAACCGGGCAGTTAAATGAATATTCACCTCATCCTTCAGATGGCCGCAGACAGCATGCCGGACAGGGAAGCCGTTATTTGCGGCTCTCAAAGACTGACATATCAAGACCTTGCGGATGCAGTGAATGCACTTGCCGACAAGCTTGAGGGCACCAAGAAACTCGCTTATCTGGCAGAGACAGGCACTGCGGCTCCGGTTGCCATGTTTGCAGCAGCTTTACGGGGCACCCCTTATGTGCCGATAAATTACCGTCTAGCTGAAGACCAAATTTTGTCCTTATTGAAAAGAGTTTCACCTGCATTGTTAATTAGTGATGATGCACCTGAGGTGGAAGGCATCACCAAAATTACGCCGGCAGAGGTTTTCTCACCCGGCACGCCATGGGAAGGTTTTGCTCCTGATGAAGAAGGCAGTATTGCTATTGAACTTTTCACCAGCGGTACAACCGGCGACCCTAAATCTGCTATTTTGCGCCATGACAATCTGATGGCATATATTCTCGGCACGATTGAATTTATGAGCGCCGAGGAGTCCCAAAGCACTTTGGTCAGTGTCCCACCCTATCATATTGCCGGTATCTCAGCGATACTTAGCTCTGTTTATGCAGGTCGCCGAATGGTGCAACTACCGAATTTCTCACCTGAAGCATGGCTGAAATTAGCAAAACAAGAAAATGTCTCACAAGCTTTTCTTGTCCCGACAATGCTTCAGCGCATTATCGAATATACGGCCAGTAACAATGAAACGCTTGATCTACCTGCCATGCAAGCCATTGCTTATGGTGGCGGAAAGATGCCTCACTCTGTCATTGAGCAAGCTATGACGTTAATGCCGCATGTAAATTTCACGAATGCTTACGGACTGACTGAAACCAGCTCGACCATTTGTCTGCTCGATCCGGATGACCACCGCGATGCCTTCCAGTCTGAGGGCCCCTCAGTGCGGGCCCGCTTGTCTTCGGTTGGCAGACCTCTGCCAGCTGTTGAGGTAGAAATCCGCGACGACGATAATGCACCTTGCGGTGCCGGCGTTGCCGGCTATGTATTTGTGCGCGGCGAGCAAGTCAGTGGTGAATATCACGGCAGCGGCTCTTTGTTGGATGAGAATGGCTGGTTCCCGACACGCGACAGAGGCTATTTAGATGATGCCGGTTATCTCTTCTTAGACGGGCGTGCAGATGATGTTATTGTTAGAGGCGGCGAAAACATTTCCCCCGGCGAGATTGAAGATGTTTTAATTGAAATGTCAGATATTAAAGATGTCGCCGCAGTAGCTGTCGCGGATGATGAATGGGGCGAAGCTGTTGGTGTGGTAATTGTACCGGCTGACATGACGGCTCCACCAGAAATTGAGGCCATAAAATCTCATGTTAAAAATCAACTCCGTTCCAGCCGCGTGCCTACAAAAGTCAAATTCATGGAAGAGTTGCCCTATAATGAGACCGGCAAACTTCTACGTCGAGTTTTAAGGGATGGCTTTTCAACCTGACGAAAACGCTTATGCCGTTAACTACGCCAATACGCTGCTGGCGGGTTTAAACCTGCCTCCCCTATCTGACGCAACCTTCCCTGATATACATCCGGCTATTAATAATGCGCGTTCGGGTGTGCAAGGCTTTCTTCCAAGTAAAAACAAAATAATTCCGGTAGCTCTCGCAGATTATGCGGATGGCGCGCTCCTCGCTTTGAAAGGCATCGCGCAAGACAACACATTAAAAAACAATCTACCAGAACGTGGTGCGAGTCTACTCGGGGAACGTATGGCATTATTCAACTCCCAAACAGGACAGCAGGTATCAGCCGGTGGAAGTTGCCATTTTTTTAAAACTCTTGACGGATATTTAGCTATCAATTTAGCGCGAGATGAAGACACTGACCTGCTTCCGGCACTTACCAATGGGAAAGTCTCTGCACCCATCGAAAAACAAATGTTGGGAAATATATTTAAGGAATTCCGCATTGAAGATCTAATTCCCCGTGGTCGAGACCTAGGTCTCGCAATCGCATCTGTTACTCTACCGGATTACACCTCATTTGATAATTGGGTTAATGTTTCACGCTCCATAACCTCACAGCGCCCTTCAGCCTCAGCCCCCCCCCCCTTGTGGTTGATCTCTCATCATTATGGGCAGGCCCATTGACGGGCAGTCTGCTGGCTTCGTTGGGCGCAGAAGTTATCAAAGTTGAGTCGAGCAAGCGTTTGGATGGCGCCCGCCGAAATGAAAACGACCCTGCGGGTGAAAGAGAATTTTATGATCTAATGAATGGTGATAAAAAATCATTCACATGCGATTTCACAACTCAGAAAGGGCGGCAACAACTTCTGCGTCTTATTGAGTGTGCAGATATTGTGATTGAGTCCTCTCGACCTCGCGCACTCCGCCAGCTTGGCATTCACGCCGAGAAGTTGGTCGCGGAAAAGCCCGGCAAAGTCTGGCTCTCCTTAACGGCTTATGGTCGCGGGGCAGCCACAGAAAACATAATAGGCTTTGGAGATGATATCGGTG
>OZSS01001201.1_pt1 | contig 12131 bp, 9 predicted proteins | sample 1779911 | NCBI WGS metagenome assembly OZSS01 (sample SAMEA2603589, study PRJEB24840) | metagenome | biome: Water; feature: Photic zone; material: Seawater sample | place: Mediterranean Sea | collected 2013-11-12 | depth 10 m | reverse complement strand
AGAACAGGCCATGAAAAGTAATGAAACCACAGTAATTGGCGTCAAGATTGACGCTACCGGTTATGTTGATCAATTCAACGCACTCCGCGAGCTGTAGGATTTTAGAATGAAGTATGGCACACTCGAGAGGATTCGAACCTCTGACCTTTGCCTTCGGAGGGCCATTCAAACAGTTCTCAGCTAATTAATTGGCAAGCTTCGGTTGATATTGGCCAACCGTAGCAACATTCATGGTCGAGATGAAGTCTATTTTCATTTTTTGCTCAGCGGCTGTGGAGCAGTGTTGGTGCAATATTCAAATATACGTATAACAAAGATTATAAATATTGGTATAATGCGCGCCGAGCAAAGCCATGCCGCGCGTGTGTACATGTCTTTTTGACAGCAGAGATCTGAAAAGTTTGGAAAGTCCCCTGAGATGCTGATTGACTCATTGATAGTGCTGATAATTTTTGGAAATTCGATTTACGCCTATCAATGTATTTTCCAGACACGGAAATACATTGAGAAATATGGATTTGGTGAAGGTAGCGCAATTATGACAAGACTTGTTGGCACTTTTGCTGCCGGCTTTGCAGTCACTCTAGCTATTGCTTTACTCACTTCTATCGAAGGCGCTTGGTTACTGTTTGTCTATGGTTTTGTACAAGCATGTATCGGGGCAGTTGTTTGCTTTCAAACTATCCATAGTTATTGGGGTTCTGTTGACGGTGTAAAGACATCTGCTGAAGGTTACGTCGCCCCTGCTATAATAGCATTTTTAAACTTAATGGTGCTTATTATTGGTTGGGATTTACTGTTTAAAATATGAATATTGAATTTCAGACGATAGGAGAACTTTTTTGTGGTCTAGGAGGTGGTGGAGAAACAGGGAAAAGACAGGATTACTTCTTTAGACATTTATTAGCCTGAGAAAAACCTCTATCAAGTTTAGAAAACTTTGCTTTTGTTTTTCTTCCGTCTCTTTAGCCAGATACTGTTTCAGCAAGTTCATCCATAGAATAAATTGTTCCACAACACTTGAATGGTTTTTTCATTGCAAACATAGGGAATATAATTCCGTTATTAGGAGTATCTAATTTGTACTAGGCAAAATAAGGTTTTTTAATGCAATAGCTGAGTGGGTTTGCCCTACAACTTCAGTACCACTAATGTTTACAAACATCATTAATGATAGGCCTATGTAAGGATCTACTTTAGGTTATCAAAAACACTATATCTTGACATTTTAGCCTTATTCCTCACTATACAGAAATGTCAGATCAAATTATTATTTCATTATTATTGTTGTTACTTGTAATATTTTTTATATGGGGGAAATTTCGTTATGATGCAGTAGCATTAGTAATGTTATCTGTTTTTGTAGTTTTAGGTTATGTTGCTCCTTCAAATGCATTTTCAGGGTTAGGTCATCCTGCAGTCGTTACAGTCGCCTTAGTCCTTTTAATAAGTAAAGGCTTAGAGGCATCAGGATTTATTTCTATTATAGGAGGAGAACTAGAAAAAGTTATAACCTCACAGTTTCAATTTATTTTAATTATTTGTTTTATTGTAGCTATCTTATCTTCCTTTATGAACAATATCGGTGCGATGGCAATGTTGTTACCTATTACGTTAGGAATATGCAAAAAAATGGAATGGAACCCATCCAAAGTTTTAATGCCTCTAGCATTTTCATCTATTTTGGGAGGAATGAATACAAAAATAGGAACACCTCCTAATATAATTATATCTGAAATGAGAGCAGATTATATATCATCTTCTTATAATTTTTTTGATTTTAGTTATATAGGAATACCTGTTTGTTTTTTTGGAATTTTATTTATTGTTTTCTTAGGTACAAAATTAATTACTAAAAGAAAAGAAAAAGAGAGTCATTCGCCTTTAATTGAATTAGAAGATTATTTAGTAGAAATGACTATTGAAGAAAACAGTTCACTTATTGATAAAAGAGTAAATGAGTTTAGAAGTGAATTAGAAGTAGATACGTCTTTGATGGGCTATATCAATGAAAAAGAAACAAAATCTGAATTACATGGAAATCAAAAACTTTTTAAAGGTCAAACTCTTATCTTTAAAATAAACCCTGAGGATATTTCTGACCTTCAACAAAAATATAAACTTAAAATTAATTCTGAAAAAACTTCAAAGAATTCAGATAATTATTTCGGAGCTATTGAAGCTATAATAGTTCCTAAGTCTAGAATTATAGGAAGAAAATATAAGTACTTTAAAAGATTATTAGGAGACAGTTTTGCCTTATTAGGTTTGTGGAGGAGAGGTTTAAAATTTAGATTTAGATTATCAAATGAGACTTTTCAATCTGGAGATGTATTATTAATTGCTAACAGAGGGAACATAAAAAAAATTGGAGAAAATCTTGAAATAGCTGGGCTTATGCCATTATGGAAAAGAGAATTTGATATTTTAAATAAACCCTCAAAAGCAATGTTAGCACTTTCAATATTTGCTATTACCTTATTAACAATTATTTTTAATATTCTGCCTATTATTGTTGCTTTTCTATTATGTGTATTAGCTTACGTAAGTATCAAGCTACTTACAGGAGAGGGTATTTATCAACATATAGATTGGCCTATTGTTATATTATTAGCTGCAATGATACCCATCGGTAATTCGCTGACTGAATATGGTATTTCAGAAAATATTGCCAATTATTTATCGGATTATTCTGCTAACTTAAATATATTTTGGATGCTAATTATTTTGATGGTTATTACAATGTTTCTATCAGATATTATTAATAACGCAGCAACTGCTGTAATAATGGCACCAATAGCTTATAATATTGCAATTTCAACAGGTAACTCAGTTGATGCTTTTTTGATGGCTATCTCAATAGGAGCTAGTTGTGCTTTCTTATCGCCTATAGGACATCAATGTAACACATTGGTTATGGGGCCAGGTAATTATAAGTTCGGAGATTATTGGAAATTAGGGTTACCATTAGAGATAGTTATAATATTAGTTTCAGTTCCATGCATAATATATTTTTGGGGTTAATAAATTTTTTTAGTTTGTAGACTCAATTGTTGTGGAGAAAAGCTTGTTATATAACAAAAGCTTATTTGTTAAGGCATTTGTAATTAAGAAAATCCAAATAAAAAAGATACTTTAACAACCAATAAAACCGGGGAATTTTTCCTCCCCCCGGTCAATATATTCATGGGGGGTAATCTTGGGGGGTAAAATTACAAAATCAAGGCTCTAAAGAGTAGGGATTCTTGGGCTTTCAGATAGTGGCGGAGAGACAGGGATTATCATTTAAAAACCCGGAAACCCGCAGAAATGCTGATTTTCTTGCGGACATCCATTTAAATGCGGGGTAAACTCGGGGGGTAATGACAATATTTTTACACCGACATATCTATCATGCCGAGTTATCTGTTCCAAAAGATGTTCGTCATGTTATAGGACGACGCCGTTTCAGAAAGACATTAAACACATCAGACATCCATGAAGCTAGAAGAAAAGAACCAATAGTTGTTTCTGCTTGGAAAGAACAAATAGCTATTGCTAGAGGAAAGGGAGGGGATGTTGCTGAACTTAGAAAGATGTATTTAGGAGCAAGTGAAGAAGCACAATTTGAATTAGAAGAAATGTTTCAGGATATTGTTGTTGATGAGCAAGGTAAAACACACATCTCTCAATTAACAACAGAGGAAAACGAAAAGGCCTTTCATAAATATTCTATTTTAACCGGAAAGAAGATACCCATAGATATCTTGTTAGATAAATGGATTTCTATATGGAATGTAAAACTAAAGGGAAGGGAACAAGGATATAGATATGTAAAAAGGTTTTGTGATAAGTTTGAAACAACTGATCAGGTCAGTAAAACTAAATTATTACAATGGTGTGACTATCTTATTAATGAGCAAGGGCTATGCAGAAAGACAGTAAGATGTATTCTGTCTCCATGTAAAGTATACTGGGAGTATCTTGAGATAAATGGTCATGTCAAAGACAATCCATTTATAGGTATCAATCTTAATAAATCTAATTTCAGAACTGAAAGAAATCCTAGACAAGCATTTACTAGAAATGAAATTAATTTTCTTCATAATGAACTGCAAAAGAAATCAAATCAAGAGCCAGAACTATTTCATTTGTTCCAAATAGGAATCTACACAGGAGCTAGAATTGAAGAAATCTGTCTAATAAGAACTAAGGATGTTTCTGAAAACACAATAAGGATCATGGAATCAAAGACTGAAGCTGGTATTAGAGAAATTCCAATTCACAGTCAAATATCGGGTCTTATCAAAACTTTAAAACACAGGAGTACAGATACTTATCTTATTGGAAATTTAAAGATAAATAGACTAGGACAAAGATCTGCTTCTATAGGAAAGAAATTTGGACGATTGAAGACTAAGTTAGGGTTCAAAAAGGGAGTTCATGTGTTTCATTCTATCAGAAAGACCTTTTCAACCCTGTTAGATCAAGCAGGAGTGCAAGAATCAATAGCTGCCGATATTGTGGGTCATGAAAAGGAAACAATGACCTATGGTCTTTATAGCGGAGGTAGTAGTATGGCACAAATGATTGAGGCAATAGAGAGGGTAAATTATAAATAGAATCAATTACTTATATAGATATAGCTAAACTAATATATTAGTATAATTGTAGCAGTAATTTCAATAAGTTATACATCATTGTCGGGTATTGACAGTAAGGGTATTTGACAATCATTAAGATGTTTAAAGTAGAAGGAGGAGAAGGAGAAGGAACACCAGCAGCTACGACTATTAATAACTAGCATTAGACTAACACTAGACAACCCCTAGGTTAGTTATTTAATATGAATTAATAACAATACTATTTAAATCAGATCATTGTCGGGTATTGACAATAAGGATATCTAACTGTCATTAAGATATTTAAAAGAGAAGGAGGAGGGTGATCGTTATCCTCCATCTCTAAATAACTAGCATCTGTTCTTTTCATCATTCTTGTAACTTATGCTTAGTCGGTAGATGTCTCTAGATAACTATAGACTCATATGAATAACTATAGATTTTCAAATTGGGGTGTTCAGGAGACTGTAGGAACACATACCTTGCCTATCCGAGGGCAAGGTAGGTATTAATCATAGTCTTCAGTCGACCGTGAGGTTTCCATTATTCTTGATGCATAACCTGTCTTTATTCAGGGTTGGTAGGTTTGGCGATCACCAATTACATGCAGCCGTATTCAAACGCGTCCTCATACTTCTAAAGGCTTCAAGAACCGCCTAAAGAGAGGATGTAGGTTGTGGTGTTTTGTCACAGAGCCTACTCACTTGGAGGTTTTGCCAGTCGGTCATGTTCCCAACCTTGTATGATCTCATAGCTCCATAAGGCATGATATAGAAAAGGGCATATAGAGCCCATATTACATTTTACATCACAGCCTAGTAGCTATCCAAATTTATGAGGTTAAAAAGAATGTAGTTAAATCAATGATTTGTGACTTAGTGATGAATTATCTTATTTTCCAGGACCAATCAGGAAAGGTTTGCTCTAGTAGATCACTTTTTTCTTTAGATAATTTTGGCCCCGCATTGACAGCAATACATATGTTACTCCTCCTAAAAATCATGAGAATAACATGATAACTATTCTAATTCAACAATACCGCCTTGCGAAGCTTTTTTACCAAACTTCCAAAACACCAAAGGCGTGACAATGAGATTTAAAAGCGTGGAGGTAAATAATCCTGAGAATATGACTGTGGCGACAGGGCTAAGAATTTCTTTTCCTGTTTCTCCTGCGGCCATCACCAAAGGCGTTAAGGCCAATAACGCCGTTAATGCGGTCATAAGCACAGGTACAAGCCTTTCTTGCGTTCCACGTTTCAGCATTTTGGGATCAAAATTCTCACCTTCATATTTCATGAGATGGAGATAATGCGAGATCATCATAATGCCGTTACGTGAAGCAATGCCTGTCAGCGTGATAAACCCGACCATAGTCGCAATTGATAACACACCACTTGTCAGGTAAATGCCGATGACCGCGCCAATGAAGGACAGCGGGATAGCCAGCATGACTTGTAGCGATAGGCTCACAGATCGGAAATGCGTGTGGAGCGCAAGGAACATACCGAGCAATGAGAAGATACTCAAAATCAGGATATTACGCTGCGCCGAGGCTTGGCTTTCAAATTGTCCGTCATAGTTAATGTAATAACCGGGCGGTAGTTCGAGCTTTTCATCTAATATCGTTTGAATATCTTCGACCACGCTCACCACATCACGGTCTTGCGTGTTGGCCTGCACGACCATGCGGCGATTTACACCTTCACGGTTAATCAGGTTTGGGCCTTTTGCCTCTTCAATATCAGCAAAAAGCTGCAACGGCACAACATTACCGCGCAAGGTTTCAAAGGGAATTTTACCAATAGCTTCTTTGTCTTCCCTTGCTTCATCATTCAAACGCAGCACCACATCAAACAGGCGGTTGCCATCAATGATACTGGTCACTGTTTGCCCTTGCATGGCAAGTTCGGCATGTTCAGCGGCTTCACCGATCATCACGCCATGTTGTTTTGCTTTATCACGATCAAAGTTCACATGAATTTGCGGGATTAAAAGCTGTTGTTCCATCTGTAAATCGGCAATGCCTTCAACACCTTTAACCAGTTCTTGGACTTCGGCGGCTTTGGCTCTTAGCACATTCAAATCATCACCAAAGATTTTTACCGCAATCTGCGCCCGAATACCGGAGGTAATGAAATCAATACGGTGAGAAATCGGCTGACCGATATTAATAATCACACCTGGGATTGAACCGAGCTTTTCTCGAATATCTGCAACAATTTCTTCTTTATGTCGTTCAGAGGATTGAAGAGATACCTCTAACTCTGTTGTATTCACACCAAGCGCATGTTCATCCTCTTCGGCGCGGCCTGTCCTGCGCCCTGTTTCTGTGACTTCAGGGATTTCGTGCATAAGGTTTTCTGCCAAAATACCAAGGCGGTTACTCTCTTCTAAAGATGTACCCGGCGGCAGTGTTACATTGATTGTAAAGCTGCCCTCATTAAACTCCGGCAAGAACTCTCGCCCAAATGTTGGGACAAGCATCAACGCGCCTAAAAACAGCACGGCTACAATCGCAAGAACGGGTTTAGGGCGCGGCAAAGCCAGATTTAAAATCTTGGCATGTCCGGCCTTTAATTGCCGCACCAACCAACCATCTTTCTCATCTTCCATGCGTTTCATCTTTGGCAAGAGATAGGAACACAAGGCGGGTGTAACCGTGAGTGAGACAAACAAAGACGATACAATCGCTGTAATGTAAGCTATGCCAAGCGGGATGAAGACTTTGCCTTCCAAGCCACTCATCGAGAACAATGGTAAGAACACCAGCACCACAATCATGGACGCAAAAACAATCGAGTTTCTAATTTCCTTTGAGGCTTCAAATACAACTTGAAGCGTTGGGCGTGGTTTTTCCTTGTGCCTGTTTTCACGTAGTCGCCTGAATACGTTTTCAACATCCACAATCGCATCATCAACCAACTCACCAATCGCTACAGCGAGGCCGCCAAGTGTCATGGTGTTAATGCTCATGCCAAACCATTTGAAGATGATAAATGTCACGACAAACGATAAAGGAATAGCCACCAGCGTAATGGCGGTTGTCCTGAAATTCAGTAAGAACAGAAAGAGGATAATCGCCACCAGAATAGAACCATCCCGCAAGGCTTCTATGATGTTATGAATGGCATTTTCAATGAAATCGGCTTGTTTAAAGATTTCAGGGTTGAGGATCACGCCATCTGGCAAGGATTTCTCAATTGCAAGAAGCTCTGTTTCAATACGTTCGGTTAGATCAATCGTGTCTGTTCCGGGCTGTTTAGAGATTGCCAGCAAGACACCGGGCTTACCGTTAATGGACGCATCACCGCGTTTTGCAATCGGCCCTGCCAATTCAACATCCGCTATATCCGCCAAGGTTAAAGCGGGTCTATCGGGTGAGACTTCTTTGGCAATAACTGTTTTTTCCAAATCATCAAGCGAACGGATGCGACCTATATTGCGAATAGAATGCTCTTTGTAGGATTCAAGTAAAAAACCGCCCGTGGTGTTCACATTGGCGTTCTCCAATGCCTCACGAACCTGATGCAGTGTAATGCCATGATTAAGCATTTTCTGCGGATCAACCAGCACATGATATTGCTTTAAATCTCCGCCAATCGCTGTGATCTTGGACACACCACTTATACCTAAAAGCCTTTGCTTCACATCCCAATCAGCAATCGTGCGCAGATCAAGAGGCGTAATATCAGGGTTTTCGGATGTCACACCAATAAACATCACTTCACCCATAATTGAAGAGACTGGCCCCATGATAGATTTCACGCTATTGGGCAAACCACCCACTTGATTAAGCTTTTCCGTGACGATTTGACGGGCAAGGTAAATCTCCATATCCCAATCAAACTCAACATAGACAATCGAAAAACCAATCGAGGATGAAGAACGCACCCTGACCACGCCGCTAGCACCGTTCATAGCGGCCTCTATCGGGAATGTAACAAGTGTCTCTACTTCTTCGGGGGCAAGCCCTTCTGCTTCACTGATAATCGTAACCGTTGGACGGTTTAGATCGGGGAACACGTCAACAGGAAGTGTTCGCACAACCTGAAAACCGTATGCCAGCATGAGTGCCCCGATAGTCACCACTAAGAGGCGGTAATTCAGGGCAAAACGAATAATTGCATCAAACATATTTCATCTCCCCCTTAATGATCGTGATCACTGTGAGCATCATTATCTTTATGATCGTCGTGAGGCTCATTTTCATGGTCATGACCTGCGTGGCTATCTTCTTCGCCCTCATCTTCATGATCATGCCCATCATCATGCGCATGACCTTCTTGTTCATCGTGCGGTTCTTCGCCATGATCGTGGTCATGGTCTTGAACGCCGCCAATAGAAATATATTGAAGCTGATAGTTTCCGTTGGTCACAACACGATCATTGGGAAAGAGGCCGCTTTTGATTTCGATGTGATGGCCTGTCTTTGCGCCAATTGTTACATCGCGTTTTTCAACCTCTTGGCCTTTGATCACATACACGAAATGTGCGCCTAACTCACCAAGAACAGAGCGTTTAGGCACAGCCAGAACAGGCGTATCATCACCAGTAAAAATTTCCATTGTTCCTTGCAAACCGGGCTGAATATCAGCTTCGGGCGTTTCAATTAGAGCATAAACAGAGAATGTACGGCTTTCAGGATCAATCACACGGTTAATGCGCTGAATTGTTCCATGGATATGACGGTCGGGGTCAATATCTAGATGGATTTCAGTTTTTTGGCCGACTGTGATTGCTGTAATATCCGGCGTTTCATAGGCCACGCCGTGCACCAACATTTGCGTTGCATCACCGATTTCAAGAATATTGCCGCCTGCATCAACGATTTCACCGACACCCGCATGAAGATTTAAGACAAATCCATCCATCGGCGCAGAGAGCACCACATTGCTATTCCCCACACTGATAGGTTCAAGGGTGACAAGGCGTTGTCCTTTTTTAACCTCTTGTCCGACTTTCACAGCAATATCCAATATTTTGCCGCCAAAGCGCGGAGAGATTGAGGCCTGCTTTTCCGGCAACAATTCAGTAAAAGCCAGCATTTCAAAGGTGTCCGTGATAGGCAGAAATTCAGTCTTTGCCGATTGAATATCAAGATTGCTCATTTGTTGATCGTTGAGATCAAAATGCGTGGCTGGCCCTGCGCCGCCTGCAAAGGCGCTTTCCGCGTGATCATGGCCTGGCCCTGCAAATGCTGGATTTACGAGTGTTAAAAATGAGAGGGTTAATAAAAGTTTCTTCATGATTTTATTCCTTTATGTCTGCAAGGCTTTGCCCGATCAGGCTTTCAAGCTCGATCCGCGCCTCAATAGAATTTAGATATGTTTGTAAGGCTTCGCTCTGCACATCCGTAATCCGCTCGCGCATCTGAAAGAGATCGAGGATAGAAGCCTGCCCGTTTTCAAATTTCTTGTCGGTGATGGATTGCACCTCATCCCATGACGGAACAATTTTATTGCGATAGGTCGAAGCCGATATTTGAGTAGCCTTGGCTTGTTCAAAAGATGCTGCCAGCACATTCGCAAAGCTTTGTTCATTCAGCGCATTCAAATTGCTTTGCGCCAAACGGCGTTCGGCAGTGGCGCGTGACAGCTCGGCATTATTCCGATCCCAGATCGGAATAGCCAGACTGACACCCAGCAACACCGTTGTATTGTTCTCATCAAAGTCTCGCACGATCACAGCGCGAGGCGCAAATTCAGGAAATCCCGCATCCTGCCGCGCCACCTGATAACGGCGTTCGGCCAACGCTTTGCGGCTTTCCAAAAGGCTACGGATAGAGCCTTCATGTCCTGCTACGCTTGTTAAGAAAGCAAGGTCTGGAATTTCGGGGCTTTTGGGGCTTTTTGCATCAAATACCGTTTGATCCATGCCTGCCATTCGTAGAAGATTAGCCGCACCACTTGTTTTTCTGACGCGGATCACGCGAAGCTGCTCTTCCAGCCTTAGAGCCTCGGCCTTAAAGATTTTAGCATCTGCGGCATCAACGCGGCCTTCTTTAGCGGCACGTTCGACCAGCTTTTGTTTTTTACGGGCATAGCTTGCATTTTGAGAGAGGAGTTTTTCCTGTTCCTGTAATGCCCAATAGGACGCATAACCTCGGGTGATGGAATGGATCAACTCCAGCATTTGTGCTTTCTGTTCAATGCTGGCTGTTCTGCGCAAAGCATCAGCATATGATCCGCGTGAGCCAAAGTTTGAAAGCCTTAAAGGTTGCTCTAGCTCAATTTTTGCCGTGCGGTTTTCATCATCATCCTTAATCGCTGTGACGTTAATTTCAGCACTCGGATTGTCCAGCGTTTCAATGTCAAAGGCACTGGCCTTGGCATCCTCAAGGTTATTCAGGATACGTGCCGTTTCAGGACTGTTTTGTAAGGCTTGCTCAATCACTGTTTCCAGTGAGAGCGTTTTGGCTTTGGCAGCTTGAAAGGGTATGACCAAGGCAAAAAGCAAGAGTATATAAAAATATTTCATTGTTAATTCTGTCTTTAAATGTTCATAGAAAAACGCAGTCCTTTTAGGAGCTTACGCAAAATGCAGGCGCACTTCACCTGCGAACATTAAAGACGGGGTGGGCGTTTTAAACCGGAAAGATCAATAGAATGGTGATGATCCGCTGACGCTATAATAATTTGCTTATTAAAGTTGAGCGAGATTTTAGTCGGTGTTACCAAATTTACCATTAAATGCGAATGCACACAGCAACAATCATCGCACGCACTCTCATCGTGGTTTTGACCCTGCTCAGAATGGCAAGACTCATTATCTGCAGCATTACTGTGATACATCTGATGATGAGCAAATGCATGATCAGGTGCGGCAGCATACACTCTGTCGGAAAAATTTCCGATAACTAATGTAAATAGCATTAATTTAAAGATCCATACACGCATACATAGATTATATAATGATTAGCATTCCACTTCAAATCTTAATTCTAATTATTCTTTTGTTTTTGCATTTCCAATGAATCCCAAACAGGGATTCGAACGCGCGATTGGTACGGTACTTCCGTCATGTTGATTAAAAACATGCCAAGAGCAGAAATCAAACCCGCACAAGGCGGCAACTTCAATTGCAGTTGAAGCTGCTTCTGGTTTAGGTGCTCCGTCTTCTAATGCTTTATCGTATGCGTCTCCAGCATCAGAGACAGCAGCGTTTTTCATATTATCAAATTCATCTTCAGTCATACCTATTTCGTTATCCTTATTTAAAATTATGATTATAGATTTTCATAATATTAATTTTTATAAACTCAAACAATATCAAATATAAAACACCCTCATAAATGAACCTTAAAACAATCAAGACACTATAACAACCAAAACAAGCCGGGGTATTTTTCCTCCCCCGGGTCGATATATTTATGGGGGGGGGTAATCTTGGGGGGTAAAATTATAAAATCAAGGCTCTAAAGAGTAGGGAATCAGGGGCTTTCAGATAGTGGCGGAGAGACAGGGAAAAGGCCAGGGGTTTGATAATTATTTATTACTAAAGTCTAACATAAAGGTTTCATCATCTAATT
>OZSS01001200.1_pt1 | contig 12135 bp, 10 predicted proteins | sample 1779911 | NCBI WGS metagenome assembly OZSS01 (sample SAMEA2603589, study PRJEB24840) | metagenome | biome: Water; feature: Photic zone; material: Seawater sample | place: Mediterranean Sea | collected 2013-11-12 | depth 10 m | reverse complement strand
GCTCTTGAAAGTATCCCTTTCCGATTACCGTATTCAAATGGATTTCTTTGTCTTGCTGTGGCTTCACCCCACACCCGCTGTCTTTGGAATTTTGGGAGAGTACAAGCCAAGGATATCGTGAAGAATTTCATCAAAGGTTTGATGAGGGAGGTCAATGAGCAGATCGCATGATGTTTGTATGCCCATGTCATGCGACGTTTGTACTATTTTTTTGATGTCTTCCTCAATGGTTATATCAAAATTAATATGCGTTAAAGTTGAAGAAAACTCATGGTCTGAAACAATGTTCGATCTAGATAAAGAAATTGTTCTAATACCTTCTTTATCAAATTTCTTTATTAGCTCTAAACCGATACCAGAACTTGTCCCTGTGATTAATGCAGTTTTCATTAAGATTTAAACTAATATTGTTACAGGATTTTCAATGTATCCTTTTAGGGTTTGAAGGAGTAACGAACCGGAAATAATTACAGGGGAAAAAAGAAATTTCCATGGGATGGTGAATATACAAGATCTCAAAAAAAGAAAACATTAGGAGATCAATTAGCTAATTACAAGCTTGGAAAAGGTGATTATGGCGGGATTGCAGGTTGGTCCGAGACAGGTTCAGGAATTACTAGCTCTGTAAGATCATACCCTCCAAATAGTTTTGGTTTGTATGGAATGGCAGGTAATGTTTCTGAATGGGTTGCTGACGTTTACAGACCTATAATCGATGAGGAAGCTAACGACTTTAATTACTACAGAGGAAATATTTATTCAAAACCTCAAATTACAAGAGATGGAAAGGTCACAACAATAGATCGAGAAAACTTCAAAGATCAATTTCAAGTGATGGAGAATGGTCGTCTCAAAATATTTAAACTACCTGGCGAGATAGCTTCTGAAGATCTTACAGAAGATGATCTAAAAAGAATTAATTACACAAGAGCTGAAAATAGAGATTTCCAAGACGGTGATAATGAGTCTACAAGAGAGTTTGCAAGTAGCAGTAGCAGTTTAAATAGACCTATGTATAGTGATCCTACTTTAACAAAATCTTCATCTACAAAAAGACTAACGCTAATTAGTAATGAAGCAAGGGTATACAAAGGTGGTTCTTGGCTTGACAGATCATACTATTTGGATCCTGCTCAAAGAAGATTCTATCCTGAGTATTTCGCCACCAACTTCATTGGTTTTAGAAATGCCATGTCTTACATGGGTGGAGACAGAAATCAAACAAAGCCCAAAAGAAGGTAATTATTTACTTAGTTCACATTAACTTATTCTTTATATTTAATTATGGTTGAAATCCATGAGTTGTATGAGGAGTTTAAATCATCAAATTATCTTGTTGATATAGACTCAAGAAAAATCAGAAATGGTTCTATTTTTTTTGGAATAAAGGGAGATAATTTCAATGGAAATGATTTTGTGATTGATGCACTAAAAAATGGATCTCGCTTGGCTGTGACAGGTGATGAAAACCCAGAGTTTAGTGATAATCCCAATATAATTAAGGTTCCAGATGCACTTATTGTTCTTCAAAAGCTTTCAAGATTTCACAGAAAAAATTCTAAAGCTAAAGTTATAGGGATAACTGGAAGCAACGGTAAAACAACAACTAAAGAATTAATATTTAAAGTACTAAATTCAAAATTTAAAACAATTTGTAGCCTAGGAAATTTTAACAATCATATAGGTTTGCCACTAAGTCTTTTAGAAATAAGAAATGATACTGAATTTGCTGTAATCGAGATGGGCGCTAACAACTTTGGTGAAATTGAATTTCTAACCTCACTTTGTGAACCTGACTACGGTTATATTACGAATTTTGGAAAAGCTCACCTCGAGGGGTTTATTAATCTTGACGGTGTAATAAAAGCTAAAACCGAGCTTTATGATTGGATAATAGAAAATGATAAGGTTTTACTGATTAATAGCGAGGATAAAACTCAAAATAAGTTTACCAATCACAAAAGTATTGTATTTGGAAGTGGGAATAATTGCAACTACACTTTTAAACAAGGCAATAAGGAATTAGTTCATGTTTTATTTGAAGAGTTTTTGTTTAAAACCAACCTTTATGGATCCTATAATTATTCGAATGTTTGTGCTGCGATTGCTTTAGGTTTAGAATTTGGTCTGGATAAAAACGAAATCAATCAAGCTTTAATAGATTATAATTCCGAAAACAATAGGTCTGAAATTATTAGAATTAATGGTAAAACAATCATTCTTGATGCTTACAATGCAAATCCATCAAGCATGGAAGAAGCTATCAAATCATTTTCAAAATTTAAAGGTAAAAAAGCAATCATTCTGGGTGACATGTATGAGCTTGGTAAAGAATCATCCACAGAACACAAAAACATTATAAAATTATGCGAAGAAATACCCAACTCTAGATGTATTTTTATCGGAGAACATTTTTATATCTTTTCAAATACTAATAAGGGTTCAAAATTTTTCAAAAATAAAACTGATTTTTACAATTCAGATTTAACAATTGATGAAAGAAATATTCTGATAAAAGGATCGAGAGGCATGAAAATGGAAGAAATTTTAAAATATATAAAACAATGATAAAACACATCACTTACCTCATTATAATAATTCTAATCTCATCATGTAATCAAAATCCAATTGACAAATGGCAAAATTATGATGAAAGTGATGAGATAAAAACAAATTCCAACCTAGAAAACAAAAGACTTCAATTTAAAAGGATTCAGTCAATTTCTAATGATAGAAACAAGCTCATAAATGGTTTTGAAAAAGAAATATCAGACTTTATTGATAGTGAATATGAATTGGTTAAAGCATTTGTTTATGAAAAATCTATTCCTGAAATTCAACAAAATATAATTGATGGAAAATTAACATATTATAAGTTATCATTATTTTACTTAACTAGAATTTACCTAATAGAATTTGATCAAGAAACGTATTTAAATTCTATTATATCGATTAATAAAAATATCCTTAAAGAAGCTAAAAGAAAAGATAAAATTAAAAACACCAATATCTACTCCCTTCACGGAATTCCCATCCTTTTAAAAGATAATATAGGTTTTGAAGGACTGCCAACTACGGCTGGTGCACATAGTTTAAAAAATAACTATACCGATGATGCATCAATAGTAAAACAACTCAAAGAAAATGGGGCTTTAATTCTTGGAAAAACAAATTTGAGTGAATGGGCAAATTATTTTTGTTATGGATGTCCAAATGGTTACAGTGCTATGGGAGGTCAAACTTTACACCCATATGGAAGAAAGATTTTAGATACTGGTGGTTCAAGTTCCGGTAGTGGAGTATCAACAACCTCAAACTTAGCCGCGGGATCATTGGGATCTGAAACATCTGGTTCTATTTTATCTCCATCCTCTGCTAACTCGCTTGTGGGAATGAAACCAACTGTTGGTAACGTAAGCAGAGCTGGAATTGTACCAATATCATCAACATTAGATACAGCTGGTCCAATGACAAAGTTTGTGATTGATAACATATTGATTTACAATGCCATAAATGATTTTGATCCTATTGATGAATATTCATTAGAGAATTATGATATTAAGTTAGAAAGCGTCATCGACAACAAAACAATTGAATACAGAATAGGTTATTATAAAAGTTTTTATGAAAGAGATGTTCTTTACAAAAACTCTATAGATTTCTTGAAAGAAAAAGGACTTGATCTAATTGATATTGATGCGCCAGAAATAAGATTAGAGGGTTTTGCTAAAATTTTGGATGAGGATATGAGACATGACTTAAGAAGCTATCTATTTTCATATGGGAACGAGAACCTTGAAGTTGAGGACCTATCATCAATTATCAAATACAATGAATTGGACTCTATTGAGAGATCACCTTATGGTCAAGGAATATTCAAAAAAATTATCAAGGATACTATGTCTATCAATGATTTTGAAGACTTAAAGTTTGAGCTAATGAGCAATGGCAATGAATTTTTTAATATTCCTATGGATAAATTCAATCTTGATGTTGTTCTATCGATTAATAATTATCACGCAGGCTACGCTGCTATGGCTCATAACCCATGCTTAACGATTCCAATGAAACTTAGAAAAAATAATGAACCTGCTGGATTAACTATTATTGGAAAATCTTTTGAGGAACAAAAACTTTATGAAATAGGCTACTTTTTTGAAAATAATTTTGAGGGAAGAGTCCCTCCAAAAAACTAATTTACTTTACCAAGGTAACTTCTAACTCAACATCGTCAAGTATCAGACGGTCGCCTAGGTTTTCGAAGAAAGAACCAGATCTATATTGGACATCATATTTGGACCGATCAAAAATCAGTTTTGCAACATATGATCCATTTTCCAGTAAATCCATTTCAAATGAAATAGGGTGTGTGATTCCTTTAATGGTAAGATTTGCATCAACGATATACTTGTTACCTACAATTTCTGACTTTTCTAAGATTTCAAGTACAGCGTTATTAAATTTATCTACACTAAAAAAATCATCGTCTTTCAAATGATTTTCTAACCTAGTTTTTCCACCACCAGAAATATCGTCAACAGAAATCGATGTCATGTCAACAATAAAGTTTCCAGAGCTGATTGCATTTCCATCAAAGCTTATATCTGCTTTTTTGAAGTTTAAGTGACCCCAGTGTGAGGCATTGGTGATTTTCTTTCCAGTCCATTTTACCTTACTTTTTTCCAAATCAAAATTAGTTTGAGAAAATGCGAACAGGCAAAATAATGCAAATAGAGTGTTTATAAAATTTGTTTTCATATTCAGGATGGAACTAAAATTATGCCAAATTATTTTTTCGAAATAAAATCCAAAGTTAAAGCAACCATAGATCTTATACCGGTTTGCATCGCGGTATCATCAACATAGAAATCAGGACTATGATGTAAAACTGTTCGGGGATCAACCCCCTCCTTTGAACCACCAATAAAGAAATACATTCCTGGAATTTCCTGTTGAAAAAATGAAAAATCTTCAGCACCAGTTCTTGCATTTAAAAAAATTACGTTTTCCGGCTTGTTAACTCTTCTTAATGTGGGGAGCATATTTTCATAGAGTTCTGGCTGATTAAAAGTAATTGGGTAGCTTGTTCCATATGTAATTTTGGCCTCAACATTATTAGCCTCAGCCAAGTTTAAAACAACTTGTTCAAACCTTTTTAATAAAGTTTTCCTCATAGTTGGCCTTAGGGTTCTTATTGTTCCAAGCATGTACAAATCTTCAGGTATTATGTTACTTCTAACCCCACCATGAATAGCGCCAACTGTAATTACAGCGGCTGCTTCAGTCAATTCCAAGTTTCTACTAACAATTGTTTGAAGGGAATTGATCATTTGAGCTGCAGTTACAATGGGGTCAATCCCGTCCCAAGGCCTAGAGCCATGAGTCTGCTTCCCTTTTAAATCAATTCTAAACTCATCAACGGCTGCCATAATTCCTTTTGGTCTTACAGCAACATTTCCAACGTTAAAGCCAGATCCAACATGAAGACCAAAGATTGCGTCAACATCCGGATTTTTTAAAACGCCTTCTTTGACCATTAACTCTGCTCCACCCTCCTCACCGACTGGAGCACCTTCCTCAGCAGGTTGGAAAATAAATTTAACCTGTCCGGGAATCTGATCCTTAAGTTTGTATAAAATCTTTGCAGTAGCCAATAAAATTGCAGTATGCATATCATGACCACATGCATGCATAACTGGAACTTCTTCACCATTGTAAACACCAGTCATATTGGATGCCCATGGAATGTCGACCCTTTCTTTTATTGGCAGACCATCAATATCAGCTCTCAAACCTACAACAGGGCCTTCTTTACCCTCATTTAAGATAGCCACAACACCTGTTTTTGCAACCCCAGTAGCCGGTTTATAACCGATCTTTATCAATTCATTTTTAATTCTTTCAGCAGTTTTAAACTCTCTGTTACTCAATTCTGCATTTTGGTGAAACCAATGCCTTAATTCAATAATCTCATCAATATTTTCTTCAATTAGTTTCTCAACGGTATTGTCAAATTTCTGTGAATGAGACAAAGACGCAACTAAAAAAATTATTAAAACAATGTATTTATTCATAATATTAATTTTTATTCACCAATGACAGTTAGCATTAATTTTCTATTGCTCGCAGAGTTTCTGTGTTCACAAAGATAAATTCCTTGCCAAGTTCCAAAATTAGGGTTTCCATTTGATATAGGAAAGGAAATTGAAGATCCAATCAAACTACTTTTTATATGAGATGTCATATCATCAGGTCCCTCTTGTACGTGGGTAAAATAATTTTCATTTTCAGAAACCATGTGATTGAAATGGGTTTCAAAATCATCTCTCACAGTTGGGTCAGCATTCTCATTTACTGTCAAGCTGGCTGATGTATGTTTAATAAACAAATGTGCAATTCCACTGACTTTCGGAATATGATTGATAATTTTACTAGTAATCAAATGAAATCCCCTATTGTATGGGCTTAATATTATTTCCTTTTGAAAAACCATTTCTATAAATTTAAATTATTTTAGTAATCAATGATTGATAATCCAAAAAAATCTTGGTCTGTTGGATACAAAATGAAAATTGATTCAAATCTGGATGACCTTTGGAACATTATAACAAAGCCAGGACATCTTGAACTCGTGCACCCCTTTTGCAAAGAAAATTATCCTATTGAATGGGACAAAGAAAAGTCCAAGGATGTCTTGATATACACTAATGGAATAGAATTGATAAGGGAGTTTAAAACGTGGAAAGAAAAAAAAGGTTACAGCTTAGAGATTGGCACTAAAAACGGTAGAAAATCACTAGTTGAATGGGAAATATCTACTAAAAATCAAAATATATATTTATCTATAAAAGTTTTTACTTTTTTTATGAGGGATAAGAACCGATTACTATCATTTTTACCGCATTTTATTTTTATATATCCAAACCTTAAAAGATATTTAAAAAGCGTTATTGGAGGAATTAATTACTACCTAAAAAATAAAAAAAGAGTTCCGAGAAATTTTTTCGGGAATCATCGTTGGTTCTCATAATTTTAAAAAAAAACGATTTAGTAACACTTAGTCTTCCTTTTGGTATTAAATTTGCCCCTTTAAAATCTAGATGAAAAGAAGAATCATTTCTGTAGTTGCAGGTCTAATATTACTAATTGTTACATATTTTCTTTCAGGTTTGATTATGAACTCTGGAGATGAAATAGTTGCAAAAGCAGTTACCGCGGAAGAAAACGTAAAGGTAACTATCGTCAAAAATTCGACTAACGATGCTACGTTGAGTTTAAATTCAATTGTTCAATCTGAAAATAAAGTCCAATTAATTTCTGAAGTAACCGGAATCATTGACTTTACAAATATCAGGTTTAAAAAAGGTCAAAAATTCAAAAAAGGTCAGACAATTATAAAAATTAATTCTGATGAAGCTGAAGCTTTTTTGAGGCAAAGCAGAAGTCAATTTCAAAATCAAATTGCGTCTGTGTTAGCAGATATCAAGATTGATTATCCAGATAGCTATCAAAAGTGGGAAGAATATTTTCTAAACTACGATATAGAAAGTGATATAGCAGAATTACCAAAACAAAGCACAAATAATGAGACCTTCTTTTTAACAGGCAGGGGTATAATTTCAAGCTATTATGGAGTGAAGTCATCGGAGGAAAGATTAAATAAGTACAAAATCGTTGCACCTTTTGATGGTGTTGTTTCAAGTTCCTTCGTTGAAAATGGAACTATGGCAAGAGCGGGTTTGGTTCTTGGTGAGTTTATTAATAGTGATTCATTTGAAATTGAAGTTGATATTGCGTCCGAATATAAATCTTACATAATTAAGGATAAAGAGGTTTACATAAAGTTATCTGACGGAAGCAGTGTTAATGGAAAAATTAACCGAATTAATAATAATGTAAATAGAGAAACACAAACTGTAAGTGTTTTTGTAAAAAGTAATTCCAAAAAACTAAGTGATGGAATGTACGTTGATTTAATTTTATCTCTAAAATCATTTGATAATTCGTTTAAAATTTCCAGATCAATGATTAAGAATGATTCGATTGTACACATAGTTAAATCAATGGCTGTCAAAAACAAAATAGTTAATCCAGAGTTTTATGGTGATAATTATGCTATAGTCACTGGTCTTGATGATGGTGACTTGGTTATCCAAACACAAATTCCTGAAATCTTTGAAGGAATGAAAGTCAAAATCATGGATTAACAGTGAGAAGATTAATCACCTATTTTGTTAATTATCCAAAAGCAGTAAATATTCTTGTCCTATTTTTTATTGTCTTTGGAACCGCAGGTACACTAGCTTTAAAATCATCTTTTTACCCATTAATTGACCCTAAATTTATTGAAATCAGCGCTATACTGCCAGGTGCCTCGCCTGAGGAAGTTGAAGAGGGTATTGTTATGAAGATTGAAGAAAATCTCAAAGGAATTGCAGGCGTTGACAGGTATTATTCCGCATCAAGAGAAAATATTGGTATCGTTTTGGTTGAAACTCTTGAGGATTCTGATGTTGATAATGTTTTAATCGATGTAAAGAATGCTGTAGATAAAGTTCCGTCTTTTCCATTAAATCTTGAACCTATTGTTGTAAAAAAAATGGAACAACAAGAGCCTACTTTTATTTTTTCATTGACGGCAGAAAATATTGGTTTGAGTTCGTTAAAAAATATTTCTAAAAAAATTGAGGATGACTTAAGAAATCTAGATGGTATATCGCAGATATCCACATCTGGGTTTTCTGACAATGAAATTGAAATTTCTGTAAATGAAAGATTATTATCAAAATACGACCTAACCTTTTATGAAATTCTTGATGCAGTTCAAAGAAGTAACATAATTGTCAGTGGTGGAACTATTAAAACCAACTCAGAAAAATTTTTAATAAGATCAAAAAATAAAAATTATTACTCAAACCAACTTAATGAAATTGTCGTGAAATCCTTTCCGTCTGGAACTAATTTAAAATTAGGTGATGTTGCCAATGTTTATGAAAAGTTCTCAGATGATGAGCCTCAGTTAAAGTTTATTGACAATAAGTCTTCTGTAATAATGACTGTTTTAAGTACAAAAAACGAAGACCTTTTAGAATCAGCCGATAAAATCAGACAATACATGGATGACTTCAATGATAAGAATAAAAATATTCAACTTATAAAGTTAAAAGATTACTCTGAAGTTTTAAGGCAAAGAACCAATTTACTACTTGAAAATGGTGGTTTAGGTATTCTTCTAGTTTTAGGATTGTTGTCACTTTTTTTGAATACAAGATTAGCCTTTTGGGTTGCTTTTGGTCTGCCTATATCTTTTCTTGGAATGCTAATATTTGCTGGAAACTTTAACATAACAATTAATATCATGTCTCTGTTTGGGATGATTGTTGTAATTGGTATTTTGGTTGATGATGCGATCGTAATTGCTGAAAACATTTACAAGCATTATGAAAGTGGAAAGTCAGCAGCAGATTCAGCTGTTGATGGCACACTAGAGGTATTACCAGCTATTGTTTCTGCAATTATCACAACGATTATATCCTTTGCAACATTACTATTATTGGCAGGTGATGTGGGTAATTTCTTTGGGGAGGTTGCCATGATTGTAATCATAACCTTAATAGTTTCACTTATTGAAGCATTAATCATTTTGCCATCACATTTAGCTCATTCAAATGCTCTTAAAAGGAAAAAAGAAGATAAGAATGGGGTACTTTTTACATTTTTTTCAACGATGAAAAAATTAAACCAAAGGGGATACAGAGTTATGGACTGGCTTAGAGATAAAATTTACACTCCAATGTTAAGGTTTGGATTGGAATATAGATTTCTTAGTCTAAGTGGTTTTATAGCTGCACTCATGTTAACAGTCAGTTCAGTTTTTGGTGGAATAATACCCATGACATTTTTCCCTACAATTGCTAGTGATTTTGTGACGGTTGATCTTAAAATGCCAATGGGTACTAGTACAAAAGTTACAGATTCAATCATTAATGTCATCGAAAAAAATGCAATCATTGCCGGAAATGAACTTCAAGAAAAGTACATGAATGGTGATGAGAGAAAACTCATTCAAAACATTCAAAAAAATATAGGAAATTATGCAGACAATCTAGAAATGGTAGCTGGGGTTGGTAACATCGAGGGGTCAAGTGTAGCGTCATTGGAAATATACATGTTAGACAGCGAGGAGAGAACTCAAGATATCCAATCATCGATGCTTGCCTCACTAATTAGAGAAAAGACCGGAACAATTCCTGGAGCGGAAAAATTTATTATTAATGATGGTGCTAATTTTGGAGGGAGTCCTGTCGCAATTTCTCTGTTGAGTAATAATAAGTCTGATTTAAAAAATGCAAAAAATGATTTGATTGAAAATTTAAAATCAAACCCTGTTTTGGTAGATATCGCTCACAATGATCCACAAGGTTTCAAAGAAATTGATATTAAATTAAAGGAAAATGCCTACGCCCTAGGTCTAAGTTTTCAAACAGTCATGACTCAGGTTAGGTCTGCATTCTTTGGTCTAGAGGCTCAAAGAATACAACGAGGAAATGAGGATATAAAACTTTGGATTAGGTATGACGAGTCAAGTAGATCAGAAATTAATAATCTAGATAACATGAAAATCGTTACACCCAATGGTAAAAAAGTTTTTTTGAAAGAAATTGCAAATTTTTCAATAAATCGTGGTGATGTAGCAATAAATCATTTAGATGGCAAAAGAGAAATTAAGATAACAGCAAATTTGATTGACCCCAATCAAAGTGCATCAGATGCAGTATTTGGTATCCAACAAAGCATTATACCAATAATTGAAGAAAAATACCCGACTATTGAAACTTCTTTTGAGGGTCAATACAGGGAAGCCAACAAAACAATACAATCTTCAAAGGTTGTTTTCCCTTTAGCATTGTTTTTAATTTTCTGTGTTATCGGATTTACGTTTAGAACATACAGTCAACCATTTTTACTTTTATTATTAATCCCCTTCAGTTTAACAACGGTAGCATGGGGGCATTTGGTTCATGGATTCCCTGTAAATGTTATTTCACTTTTAGGTGTGATTGCATTGGTTGGTATTTTAGTAAATGACGGGCTAGTTTTAATATCAAAATTTAATTCAAACCTTAGATCGGGTAAAAGTTATGATGAATCATTATTTGGAGCAGGTAAAGAAAGATTTAGAGCAATCTTTTTAACCTCAATAACTACAATGGCTGGGCTAGCACCAATAATATTTGAAAAAAGCTTTCAAGCACAATTATTGAAACCGATGGCAATATCCATTGCCTACGGAATTGGCTATGCAACTTTTCTGACCTTAATTTTACTTCCAATACTACTTTCATTAACAAATTCACTAAAGTTGAATTTTGTTTGGTTAAGAAGTGGAATTAAATTAGAAAAGAGAGATGTTGAGGCACCGGTTATAGAAATAAATAGAGAAAAGAAATGAGAAAATTAATCTATCTATTATTATTTATTTTCAACATAAGTTATGCTCAAGAAGTTCTTACAACAGAAATGGCTGTAAAACTGACACTTGAAAATAATCTTGACATTCAGGTTGGTGAAAATTTCTTAGAAATCTCAAAAAATAATTCTTCAATTTTAAATAGTGATTATTTACCTACAATTAATGCAACATCAAGTGTATCCAGAGCTCAGGGAGATGTTGAGGTTAAAACCAACCAAGGTATATCCGCTAAAATTAATGACACCAGTAATGATGAAAGTTTTGCTAATGTCAACATCGTATATAACATAGTTGATGGTAGAGGGAGAAAGTATAATTATCAAAAATCCAAAGAACTTTATAATAGAACAGAGCTTGAAGTAAGAGAAATTATAGAAAACACACTTCTCCAACTCTTTACAGTATATTTTGATTTTGCTAGATTAACTAGAGAAAAGGAAATATTAAAGAACACCTTAGGTATTTCTATTCAAAGATTAGAAAGGGTTAAAACAAAATATAAATTTGGTCAGTCCACATCTATAGAGGTTTCGAGTGCTGAAGTAGACAAAAATACAGATAGTTTAAACTATTTGAATATAATTAAGGTTCTTTCGAATACCAAAAGAGACCTTAACTTGATTATGAACATTGATTTAGAATCAGATTTTGAAGTGGTTGAG
>OZSS01001199.1_pt1 | contig 12143 bp, 11 predicted proteins | sample 1779911 | NCBI WGS metagenome assembly OZSS01 (sample SAMEA2603589, study PRJEB24840) | metagenome | biome: Water; feature: Photic zone; material: Seawater sample | place: Mediterranean Sea | collected 2013-11-12 | depth 10 m | reverse complement strand
ATTGAAAACTGTATTAGAACCAGCGATAAGCATTGCAACAAAAGGTTATCCTTTAGTTCCAAATATCATTAATACAATAAAATCAGTTGAAGAACTATTTAAAACAGAATGGACAAGTTCAGCTGAAATTTATCTACCTCGAGGAAAAGTCCCGTCCATTGGTGAATTTTTTACTAATAAAAAAATGGCTAATACATATCTAAGAATTATCGAAGAAGCGGAAAACAAATCCAAAGATCGTGATGAACAAATAAAAAATGCTCGTTTAATATGGAGCCAAGGATTTATTGCGCAGGAAATAGAAGATTTTTGTAAAAATAATGAGTTTATGGATACAACTGAAAAAAGACATAAAGGTCTATTAACTGGAGATGATTTGGCAGGTTGGTCTGCAACTATTGAAAAACCTTTATCTTATGATTACAAAAATTATTCCGTTTGCAAAACTGGACCTTGGGGTCAAGGACCAACTTTTTTACAGCAATTAGCATTACTAAAAGAATTTGATTTAGATTCATTAGATGAAAATTCTCCTGAGTTTGTCCACTTAGTTGTAGAAGCAACCAAATTAGCTTTTGCTGATAGAGAGGCTTTTTATGGAGATACAAATTTTAACGAAGTGCCTATGGATATTTTATTGAGTGAAGAATACAATGCTATACGAAGAAATTTAATATCCAAAGAAGCCTCAATGGAATTAAGACCAGGAGTTATAACAGGTTTTGGAGGGAAAGTGTTGGTAAGACCAAAAGGTGGTACACCAGAGTCATTTTCAAAATTTGATATTGGAGAACCTACAGTAGCGAGATTTGACGAACCTAATCCATCCAGTCTTGGGGATACAAAAGGAGACACTACTCATTTTGATATAATTGATAAATGGGGAAACATGATTGCTGGCACTCCCAGTGGAGGTTGGTTGCAAAGCTCTCCAATAATTCCAAATCTTGGATTTTGTTTATCTAATAGAGGACAAATGTTTTGGTTAGACGAAAACTCCCCAGCTTGCATTGGTCCAAAAAGAAGACCTAGAACTACTTTATCTCCAAGTCTTGCTTTGAAAGATGGACTGCCTTATATGGTTTTTGGTACACCAGGGGGTGATCAACAAGATCAATGGTCTCTTCATTTGTTTTTAAGACATGTACATTTTGGACTCAATCTTCAAGAAGCGATCGATGCCCCAGGTTTCAGCACTGCTCATTTTCCAAATTCATTTTATCCGAGAGAAACTGACATTGGTCATCTAGCAATTGAAGGAAGATTTCCTAAGGAGACTGTTGATGAACTTATGAATAAAGGGCATAAAGTGATAATTGATGATGACTGGAGCCTTGGCAGAATGACAGCTGCTTCAAAGGATAAAGAAATTTTAAAAGCGGCAGCCAATCCAAGATTTATGCAAGGTTACGCAATTGGAAGATAAATATATAAAGGTAAAAAGATGAATGTCGGTATCGTTGGTTTTGGCTCGATAGGAACAGAAGTAGCTAAAGGGCTCATAGAAGGTGTAGAAAATTTTTATTTGTATGGAATTACATCTAGAAGCAAAACAAACGCAGAAGAAAGAATTTCAAAATTAAAAAAAAGCATAGAAATTTTTGACTTAGAAACTTTGATTAATAATTGTCAAATTATTATCGATTGCGCTCCAAAAGAAGCATTCAGGGATATAGCAACTCGATGTATTAGTGAAGGTAAAACATTAATAACTGTTAGTGGTTCTGGCATACTCGATAATTTTGATTTAATTGAAACATCAGAAAAAAATAACTCTCAAATTATTTTAGCAACAGGCGCAATATTAGGTTTAGATGCATTGAGAGCTGCTGCAGAATCCACAATTCATTCTGTTAAAATGACTACTCGGAAACCAACTAACGCACTTTCAAAGGCACCATATGTCATTAAAAATAAAATTGAACTTGATCAATTATCAGAAGCTAAATTAATTTTCAAAGGCTCAGCTGCTGAGGGTGCAAAAGCTTTTCCAGCAAATGTCAATGTCGCTGCTGCTGTTGGGCTAGCGGGTATAGGCGCTAATAAAACCCAGCTTGAAATATGGGCAGATCCAAATCTAGAAAGAAACACGCATAAAGTTGAGGTCAAATCGGATAGCGCAGAATTTGAAATGTCAATTCAAAATGTTCAAACACCAGAAAATCCAGGAACTGGAAGAATTACAGGATTAAGTGTGATTGCTTGTTTAAGAGCTCTAAAGTCTCCCCTTAAAGTTGGATCTTAAAAATTAATTTAGATTTTCTTTGTAAATTTTCATTCTTAAATAACACGCTTTAAGAATTGGACAATCAAAGCTAAATTTTTCTGCTTCTGCAATTAAATCTCCAAATATTTCTTCATGCTCAGTGAAACCTTTTTTTTCTATGTCTCTAAGCATTGAAGCTTTAATAAGTGATCCTGGTGTCATTATATTTTTCAAAACATTTTCTGTTTCCAGGTCACTAATAATATAACCGTTAAATTTTGCTATTGATCTACATTCATCGTACAAGTCAGATAAAGTTTTTTTACCAACTACATGATTACTTATTTCTCCAAGTGGACAATTAAACAATGTTGTAGCCCCCGCAACAGTTGCAATAAAAACCCATTTTTTCCATAAATCTAAGGTAATATCTTCTGATATAGCAACGTCAAATTTAGTTCTTTTACAAGTGTTATAAAATGATACAAGATCATTACTTTGGTGTTTTTTTCTATCACCAAAAGTTATTTTTTTAAATTCACTAAAATGTTCAATTGCACCATTATTATTTATAGTTGAGCTTATGTGAGCTACACCACCAATTACATTTTCACTACCGAATTCTTTATCTAATTTTTCCATGTGAGTAAAACCGTTCAAAAAAGGAATAATGATACCTTTTCCTTTAACACCTTTTAAATCTATCATGGCTTGGTCTAAATCATAGGTCTTACACGAAACTAGAACAATATCGTAGATTGGTTTTAATTCATTCGATAAAATTAAATTAGGTTCTAAATTTAGGTTACCAATTGGGCTAATAATCTTTAATTTATTTTTTATTAATAGCGCCTTTCTTTTTGGTCTTACTAAAAAAGTTACATCAGCACCACTTTCTTGAAGAAATCCTCCAAAAAAACCTCCGATTCCTCCAATTCCTAATACTAGTATTTTCATATAAATCCTGGCATTTTAATTTGTTTAGGTAAGTTATATGACTGCTTCAATCTTAAGTCGATATAAATATAAAATTAAATAAAGTTAGAATTTTGCAATTCAGATATTTTCACCAACAAATCATCTGGCAATGGTCCCAACTCAACTGCTTGCATAGAATCCTTTAAATGATCAAGTGATGCCAAACCTAATACAATGCAATTCAAATTCTTATTAGATAAACCATATCGCAGAGCAAATTGAGCTCTGTTGCCATAAGTATCACCTACTAATTGAAATAACCTTTCAACACGTCTTTCTTCTTCTTTTATATTAATAACATGAGTGACTGGGATTTCTCTACCATGCCTAACATCAGTTGCAAGCAACCCAGCTGCAAAAATCCTTATACCCATTATACCCATATTAAATTTTTTACAATCTGAAATTAAACCAGAAAAGTCATGGTCATTCCATCTACTTTTTTCTTTAAAGTTAGCACTTGGATTTAAAAGATTATAATAAATTTGAGCTGTATCAAAATGACCAGTTTGTATAATTTTTCTGATAGATTCTGTATCCCCTAAAGCTGTAAGACCAATATTTTTAACACGTCCATCTTCTTTTAGTTTTGTCATAATCTCACAAATGTTATTATTAAATATTTGTGAGCAAGTAAGAGTATCATTATTTTCTTCAAAAGTTATTCTATTATGCAATTGATATAATTCTAATTTATCTACCTTTAATCTATTTAGCGTGTTGTCTAATTTTCTATCTAATTGTGAAACGAACGTTTCTGAAATTGTTGGATCTAATCTAGCTTTCGAAGATATCTGTAATTTATCTGAAGCAGGAAGACAACTTATTAAATAACCAATATTTTTTTCAGATTTACCATCGCTATAACTTTCGGCTGTATCAATCCAATTAATGCCAGCCTTAATTGAAAGTTCAATTGCTTTCTCCATTATATCAAAATTAGGATCAATAAATAATCCTCCAACCCAACCACCACCTAAAATAACTTGGGATATATCTAGTCCTGTTCTACCTAATTTTAATTTTTTCATAATATTACTATCTTTATCAATTTTTAGTTGTATTAGATTAGTAAGTGAATACTTCTTATTTCAACTTATTTAAAATAAAATAATGAATAAAGACATAATAATTTTTAAACATCTAATATTAGGATCATTTTTTGCGTCCTTTTCAGCGGCACTTGGTGGATCAACTTTTGTTTTCACAAGACTAATTGTTGATGATTTGGATCCATTTACTCTTAGTTTTGTACGTTATGGATTAACTGGACTTATTTTGTTTTTGCTCTCTATTTCTGTATTTTTAAAAACAAAATTTATAAGAGAAGACAAAATTCCTTTAGCAATTTTGGGATTAGCCATGATAACAATTTTCCCTAACTTTATGGCCACAGGACTTGAACATACTACTGCAGCAAGAGCAGGATTACTTTATGCAACTATGCCACTTTGTACTATATTAATAGCTTTTTTTTTTAATATAGAAAAAATTACAATAAATAAGTGTGTAGCTGTTTTTATAGCAGTTCTAGGAGTATCATTCTGTTTATCAGAGAGTGTAAGCAATAATTTCAGTCAAACATTGAAAGGTGATTTTTTAATGATGATTGGAGTAATCGCTGCGTCATGTTTTACTGTTTTTTCAGGCAAGTATCTAAATAAATATGGAAACATACCAGTCATGATTTATGTAATGGGTACTGGTACATTGATTAATTTTCTTATAACTTTATTTTTTGGTTCATCTTTTGAAAACATATATCAAATCGGTGAAGTTCCAATCTATGCATTATTAATGTTAGTCATTCCAGGTGGAGTTTTAATGATGTATTGTTGGGGAAAAGCACTTCAATTAATTTCTCCAACTCAAGCAGCTATTTCTCTTGGATTCAATCCTTTGTCTGCGATTTTACTTGGCTCTTTTATACTTAATGAAGAAATAACTTTAAAATTGATTGTAGGTTTCTTATCAATAATTATTGCAATTACACTAGCTAATTGGAGAATAAAGAAATAATTATAAATAGTTTTATTTAAGTTTCTCTTTAAGTAGTTTATTAACAATGCCTGGATTTGCTTTACCTTGGGATAATTTCATAACTTGTCCTACAAAAAAACCAAAAAGTTTATCTTTTCCACTTAAATATTCATTAACCTTATCTTGGTTCTCTGAGATTACTTGATCTATCAATTTTAAGATTTCTGAATCATCAGAAACTTGCTCAAGTCCTTTTTCTTTTACAATTTCAGACGGTGACTTTTTACTTTTCATCATCTCTGAAAATACTTCTTTTGCTATTTTACCTGAAATAGTGCCATTGTGTATCAAAGAAATTAATTCTCCAAGATTTTCAGAAGTAATTGGTGATTTTAAGAAAGACAAATTGTCTTTTTTTAAAGCACCAAATAATTCAGTTATCATCCAATTGGCCGTAAGCTTTCCGTCTCTTCCATTTGCTGCTTGTTGGTAAAAATCAACGTAATCTTTTTCTTCGACAAGAATAGAGGCATCATAAGAAGTAATACCAAAATCCTTAATTAGTCTTTTTTTAAGACTATCTGGAAGTTCTGGAAGTTTTTCTTTAATATCTTGAACCCAACTTTCTGAAAATTCTAGAGGCAATAAATCTGGATCAGGAAAATATCTATAATCGTGAGCATCTTCCTTACTCCTCATTGATCTAGTTTCTCCTGTTGAAGTATCAAAAAGTCTTGTTTCTTGATCTATTGTTCCACCCTCCTCCAATATATCAACTTGTCTTTCTGCTTCAGATTGTATTGCTTGAATAATAAATCTAATTGAATTTAGATTTTTTATCTCACATCTTGTTCCAAATTCTTCTCCAGACTTTCTAACAGATACATTGCAATCAGCTCTGAGTGATCCTTCTTCCATATTTCCATCACAGGCACCAATGTATCTCAGTATAGATCTAATTTTTTTTACGTATGCACCTGCTTCTTGAGGCGATCTTATATCTGGCTTTGAAACTATTTCCATTAATGCAACACCAGTTCTGTTTAAATCTATATATGATTTTGTTGGATGTTGATCATGAAGTGATTTTCCTGCATCCTGTTCTAAGTGTAATCTTTCAATACCAATTGTCGTTTGTTCGCCGTCATCTAAATCGACTATGATCTCACCTTCACCTACAATTGGTTTGGTAAATTGACTTATCTGATATCCTTGAGGTAAATCTGCGTAAAAGTAATTTTTTCTATCAAAAACTGAAACATTATTTATTTTAGCATTTAGTGCCAGTCCTGTTTTAACTGCTTGTTCCACACAGAACTCATTAATAACTGGTAGCATACCAGGCATTGCAGCATCGACTAAGGATACATTTCTATTAGCTTCAGAACCAAAGGAAGCGGACGCTCCTGAAAACAATTTTGATTTACTTGAAATTTGTGCATGTATTTCAAGTCCAATTACCATTTCCCATATACCAGTTTCACCCTGAATATGACCTGGCTTCAAAGTTGAAGTGTCATTCATTTTGCAGCTCCATCAGCTATAAAATTAAATCCTGCACTCTTTTCTAATATCCTAGCTGTACTAATCAAGCCAGGTTCATCAAAAGAATTTGCAATCAATTGTATACCAATTGGTAACCCAGAATTATCTAGGCCAACTGGCAAAGAAATTCCAGGCAATCCAGCCAAGCTTGCTGGTACTGTAAAAATATCATTTAGATACATAGTTAGTGGATCTTGTTTTTCACCTAATTCGAAAGAAGTTGTTGGTGTTGAAGGGGTTAAAATATAATCTACTTTTTTGTAAACGTTCTCAAAATCTTCTTTTATCAATCTTCTTACTTTTTGAGCTTTTAGATAATATGCGTCATAATATCCTGAAGATAACACATAAGTACCGATCATTATCCTTCTTTTAACTTCATCGCCAAAGCCATTTCCACGAGTTAATTCATACATTTCGTCTAAACTAGAAGCTTCATGTCTTGCGCCGTATCTAACACCATCATATCGAGCTAAATTACTTGAAGCTTCTGCGGGAGCAATAATATAATAAGTAGGCAGAGCGTATTTAGTATGAGGCAACGAAACTGGAATTATCTCAGCTCCTTCATCTTTTAACCAATGAATTGATTTCTCATAAAATTTTACAATATCTTCAGAGATACCATCTTGCGTGTATTCTTTTGGTATACCTATTTTTTTTCCTTTTATCCCTTTATCCAAATAATCCATTAAGTCTGGCATTTTTAAATTTGCTGATGTGGAGTCTTTTTGGTCATAACCAGCCATAGAATTTAACATTAAAGCAGCATCACTCACTGTTCTAGTTAGTGGGCCTGCCTGATCTAAGGAAGAAGAAAATGCTACAATTCCCCATCTTGAACACCTTCCATATGTAGGCTTCAAACCAGTTATACCACAAAACGCTGCTGGTTGCCTTATTGATCCACCTGTATCTGTTCCTGTTGCTGCCAAAGCGGACCTTGCAGCAACTGCTGCAGCTGATCCACCTGAAGAACCACCTGGAGACATTTTTTTATTTTTCAACCATGGGTTGATTACATTACCTTTAGCTGCAGTTTCATTACTAGAACCCATTGCAAATTCATCACACGATAATTTTCCAAGAATAACTGCGCCATCATTCCATAGATTCTGAGTTACTGTACTTTCATATGTAGGTATAAAATTTTCTAAAATTTTTGAAGACGCAGTTGTTTTTATGTCTTTGGTGCAAAACATGTCTTTAATTCCTATGGGAATTCCCTCTAGAGGTCTTGCTTTACCATCAATTAATTTTTTGTCTGATTCTTTTGCCATACTTATGGCCTTATCCTCTACTATTTCAAGATAAGCACCTAATGAAGATGTATCACTAATGGATTTCAAATAAGCTTTCGTTAATTCTAATGACGAAATCTTTTTATTTTTAAGAGCTTCAGAGGCCTCAACTAAATTTAAATCAAGTAATTCAGACATTATTCAATAACCTTTGGAACAACAAAAAAACCACTAGAGCTTTCAGGGGCATTTTTTAAAACTAAATCTTCAATATTACCATCATTTACATCATCACTCCTAAGTGGCAACTTATGTCCTGTTACAGAAGCTAATGGCTCGACATTAGAGGTATCTACTTCATCAAGCTGTGCAACAAAGCCTAAAATATTGTTTAAATCATTAGTAAGACTTTCTTTATTTACTTCTGGAATATCTAAACGACAAAGCCGAGCTATTTTATTTACAGTAGGAACATCTACAATTGTATCTTTGTTAGGCATGTTCAACCCTATATTAAATTGATGAATTTTATTTTATATCAAAGTCTGTTAGCATCAATTATGCCTATCTTCAAGCCTGATGAATTTTTGTTAAATATTTTGCCTAAAAAAAGACTGTTAGGAATTGACCATGGCACTAAAACACTAGGCATTGCAATAAGCAACTCCGATATGACAGTTGCTTCACCAATAAAAACTATAAAAAGAGACAAACTCAAGTCCGATTTAAGTAAATTGATTTCAATTGTTGATGATTGCGATATTACAGGATTAGTAATGGGCTGGCCACTTAATATGGATGGGAGTATAGGTCCTAGATGCGACTCAGTAAGAGATTTTACAAATAGTGTTTTAAAAAAGAGAGATCTTCCAGTTTTATTACAAGACGAGAGAATGTCCACAATGGCTATTGAAAAGCCAATGATTACAGCAGATATGACAAGAAAACAAAGAAGTTTAAGAACTGATCAACTGGCTGCTTGTTGGATTTTGCAAACTGCACTAGACGTATTAAAAAAAAAGATGTAGTAAGATATTTTTAATGAACAAATTATCTAAAAATAATTCTAAAGTTAATAAATCTTCCCCTGTAAAATTATCATCACATCACCTTTTAGCAATAGAAGGCATGCAAAAAACTGAAATTCAGAAACTACTTGATAGAGCTGACTATTTTGCAAATTTAGATAAACACGCCGACACTAAATATCTGTCTGGATATGTGGTACTAAATGTCTTTTTTGAAAATTCAACTCGTACAAGGGTCTCATTTGAACTTGCAGCTAGAAGACTTGGAGCAGAAGTAATTAATATTTCTTTAATTAACTCATCTATAAAGAAAGGGGAAAGCTTATTAGATACCGCTAGTACTTTAAACGCAATGAAACCTGATTTATTGATAGTGAGACATCCCCATAGTGGTGCACCACTCCTATTCGCAGAATATTTAAGTTGTAGTATTATTAATGCTGGTGATGGAAGACACGAGCACCCTACCCAAGCTTTATTAGATGCTCTAACAATCAAAAGAAGAATTGGATACCTAGAGGGTTTAAAGATTAGCATATGTGGAGATATTTCTAACAGTAGAGTAGCGAGATCAAATATACATTTACTAACAACTATGGGTGCTGAAGTAAGATGCGTTGCTCCATCAACATTAATGCCTTCGAGCTTAGAAAAATTAGGTATAAAATGCTTTAATGATATGAAGGAAGGAATTAAAGATGCTGATGTAGTAATGTTATTACGTCTTCAAAATGAAAGAATGTCAGGCACTGAAAATCCTTCAGAAAGAGAATATTTTAAATTTTTTGGACTTGATGAAACAAAACTTTCAATGGCCAGCCCAAATGCAGTAATCATGCATCCTGGACCAATGAATAGAGGGGTAGAAATAGCATCTGCCCTAGCAGATGATTCAAATAGAAGTTTAATAAAAACTCAAGTTGAAATGGGTGTTGCTGTAAGAATGTCAATAATTGAGGCACTTAATCATTCTAAAAATAAAACTTAAAGAATTCAATGACAAATACAATTTTTAAATCTATCAAACTTATAAATCCTGCTACAAATTTTAACCAAAAAGTAAATGTAGTAATTCATAATGAAACTATCATTAATATATCCAAAGATTTAAATTTAGAAAAATTTAATAAAGATAATAAAACTATAATTTATGACTGTGAAGGTCTAACAATGTCGCCTGGTATATTTGATATGCGGGTAAATATTGGAAAGACTGAGAATCTAAAATTCACTCAAATTACTGCCGCCGAAAGCGGAATTACTTCTATGGCAATTCTACCTAATCAAACTCCAAAGTTAAACAACCCATCTATAATTGATCATATTAAAAGACAATCAGAAGATATAAATCTTCCAAAAGTAATGGTATATGGAGCCGCAACAAAAGATCTTAATGGTCTAGAAATGAGTGAAATTGGGCTGATGTCAGAAATGGGGGCAATAGGTTTTACTAATGGAAATAAGAGTATTAAAAATAGTCTAGTTATGAGGCGATTAATGAGTTATGCAACAATGATCAATCGCCCCATAATACAACATGCAGAAGATGAAGATTTATCAGGTTTAAATCAAGCTTCAACAACCTCTATAAGAGGTGAAATGAACGAAGGAGAAATATCTACTCGTTTAGGATTAATTGGAATTCCAGCTTGTGCTGAAGTTATTATGATTGAAAGAGATATCAGATTAGCTAAGTTGACTGGGGCGCATTATCACATAGCACATGTATCTACAAGAGATGCTGTAAACGTAATTAGGGAAGCCAAAAAGTCAGGCTTAAACATTACATGTGATACTGCTCCACCTTATTTTTTATTAAACGAAAATAAATTATTAACTTACAACACAGCATTCAAATTATCTCCTCCTCTGAGAAGCGAAGATGATAGACTAGCAATTGTTGAAGGAATTCAAGATGGAACGATTGATGCTATAGCATCTGATCATAGAGCTAGATCGAAGGACACAAAAGCTCAACCTTTTTCTGCCGCTTCGGTTGGCGCGTCTGGAATTGAAACTTTGTTTTCACTTACCTTAGGTTTAGTGCATAAAAAAATCATTGATATTAACAAAGCAATCTCTTTTTTAACTATTAACCCAGCAAAAATTCATGGAATTGATAACCCAAGCTTAGAGGAAGAAAAAGTAGCTGACTTTATAGTTTTTGATGAAAATGAGCCTCATACTATTAAACAAGAAAATCTAAAGACTAGTCCAACTCCGTTTGATGGTGAAAAAATTTATGGTAAAATCTTAGCAACTTACATAAATGGCCAAGTTGCCTTCATGAATCAGGTTTTCAAAAATAAAATAATAAAATGACTTATGATTTAAATTATTTAGTTTTAGGCTCAATATTTATTTTTGGATATTTTTTTGGATCAATCCCTTTTGGATTATTACTTACAAAAATATCTGGATTAGGAGATATTAGAAAAATTGGCAGTGGAAATATTGGTGCTACAAATGTTTTAAGAACTGGAAATAAAAAAATAGCCCTTTTCACTCTTCTTCTTGACGGTGGTAAAGGTGCAGTAGCAATTTATCTAATTACAATTATTTTACCTAAAGTTTTCGATAATAATTCTAATATGGTGGAATTTTATCAATGCACAGTTGCAATATCAGCTGTTGTAGGTCATTGTTTTCCAATTTGGCTAAGATTTAAAGGTGGCAAGGGAGTTGCAACTGGGTTCGGTGTTATTTTATCACTTAATCTAAATATTGGTATAGTTGCGCTATTGATATGGGTGCTTATTGCAAAGGTATTTAAAATAAGCTCTATGTCTGCCCTAATAGCATTTTTTTTAATACCTATTTTCATGTTTTATTATGAAACTGAATTCATATATTTTTTAAGTTCCTTAATAATTTCATTAATATGTTTTGTTCAGCACCGAGAAAATGTAAAACGCTTAATTAATAGATCTGAGCCTAAAATATAAAAACATTATTATTGTTATTTCATTAAAGTAATGTTATCTGCACTAAAATAATGCTTTTAAAAATTTAATAAATTAGTCCAGGATTAAAAATAAATGAAGTTAGTAATAGTTGAATCTCCAGCAAAAGCTCAGACTATTAATAAATATCTCGGTGATGATTACAAAGTTATGGCTTCTGTAGGTCATATAAGAGATTTACCATCTAAGGATGGTGCTGTGC
>OZSS01001198.1_pt1 | contig 12144 bp, 8 predicted proteins | sample 1779911 | NCBI WGS metagenome assembly OZSS01 (sample SAMEA2603589, study PRJEB24840) | metagenome | biome: Water; feature: Photic zone; material: Seawater sample | place: Mediterranean Sea | collected 2013-11-12 | depth 10 m | reverse complement strand
TTTACCCATGGTGCTTCAATCTCAAGGTCTACGGCAAGTACAGAAGCAGACTCAAAATCTTGTACTTGCTCCCCAACTCAGGCAGTCCCTCAAAATTCTCCAGGTACCAACGCTTGAGTTGCGTTCCGCAATTCTTGAAGAGCTTCAGACGAACCCTCTGCTTGAAGAAATTGGCTCAAACGATGAGAGTTTGGATTCAAACGAAGTCGAACCATCACCCGATGAAATACATGAACAGGATAGCGAAGAATTTCCGGATGATGCTGAAGTTCAAAAAGAAACAGATAATTCCGAAGAAAACGATTTTGATTTAGATTCCAATAACGCGGAGGACATCAGTGATATGGATTTCTCTGACGAATTTGCCATCCTCAAGGAAATGCAGGAAGACTTAAAAGAGCATTTTGAAAGAGAATATGAAGGAGAGGCACAACTTGGAAATACCGAAGCGGAAGACAAAAGAAAATTCTTCTTTGACTCCCTGGTATCGGAAACTTCCCTTCAGGAACACTTACTTGATCAATTGAAACTGGTTGACTGTGTAGACGGAATCAGGGAGGCAGCCCAGTATATTATTGGAAGTCTTAATGAAAATGGATTTCTCTCAAGTAGCCTTTCAGATATGGCACTTGTTTCCGGTCTGCCGCTACAAGACCTGCAGGATGCATTAACCCTGCTTCAAAGCTTTGACCCTGTTGGGATTGCTGCCCTTGATTTGCAGGACAGTCTTCTCAAACAAATGCAGTTTCGCGGCTGGGAGGATTCCGTCCAATATCAGATTGTAAGGGATCACTTCCAGTTGCTCGTACGCAGGCGGGTACCGGAACTTGCCCGCAAATTATCGCAACCCACAGAAGTCGTCCACAAATGCTTACACAAAATTGCGGAACTGGATCCGGCGCCTGGTCGAAAATTTTCGGAAGATCATAATCAATCGATTGCACCTGATGCGATTGTAGAAAAAGTTTCGGGAGAATGGGTCATCCATTTAAACAATGACTACATCCCGAGGCTTAAGATTAATAAAACATACAAGGAATTGATCAGTAAGGGAACGCTCAGTTCCAAAGAAAAAGAATATGTGCGTAACCAAATGCGGGCAGGTAAATTTCTGATCAACTCAATTGACCAAAGACAAAACACCATCGAAAGGATAACGCGAAAACTACTGGACCGACAGGGTGAATTCTTTGAGCATGGATCTTCCAAACTTCGCCCCCTTACGATGGCGGAGGTGGCTGACTCCATTGAAGTGCATGAAACCACGGTTTCCCGGGCAATCGCCAACAAATATTTGCAGACCCCTTACGGGATATTCCCATTTAAATATTTTTTCACTCCAGGTTACGCCGGAAAAGATGGGGACACCGTATCCAATACCAGTGTCAAAGAGATCATTGGTTCTATCATCGAAAAAGAGGATGCATCCAAACCTTTAAGTGATCGCAAAATAGTCGACTTGCTCGCGGAAAAAGACATTAAACTGGCCCGGCGTACGGTGGCTAAGTACCGCGAAGAATTGGGTATTCCTCCAACCAATTTGCGCAGGCAATATTGACCATCATCGAAGGAAGGCAACAACAAGTGCCCCCATCATTCATTCAGGAGAATCAACCCGAAGAGTTTTTTCCTTTGGTTGTGGACGCCTCAACAAATCACGTTCAAGTGGGAATCCCGGAGGCTGAAGGCTGGCAATGTCTTGCCCGGGTGGAAGAACAAGCGCTGGAAGGATTATTTTTAGCAACTGAAAAAATCCTCCAAGATTCCAAAAAAGAGATTTCTCAGGTCAGCTCGGTATATTATTGCGAAGGACCTGGCTCGACCCTTGGGCTCAGACTAGCCGCCGCATTTGTAAGGACCATAAAATGGAGCCATGCTCATGCGGACTTTGAAGTATTTACCTACAACGCACTTGATCTTGCATCCTTACTTGTTTCTCCGAAAAACTCCGTTATCCAAGCACCTTTTCGGGTTGGGTTTCGTTTTGTGCGGATACCCAACTCAAATCCTTTAGAAGCCGAAAAAAAGATTGTTCCTCAGGATGAAGCTTTTGCCGAATACCCGGATAGCTTCCACCTTCCCGATATTCGAAAGCGAGCCACACCAGTACTACCTGAGCAAACGATAAACTATGATCTTTTCGCAATTAATGGGTTAGCGGATCTGAACCTTTTCTCGAAGCCCTGCTCGAGCATTCTTCCCTACAACCCGAAAGCTCCAGAATTTAAGAAATGGACGCCCCAGCAGTTGGGCAAATGATCTGCCCCGCGAATGAATTACTCTAGATGAAGGGTATGCGGTCATGGGCTGAAATTGATTTAGCCAAATTGGAAAGAAATCTGCGATTGATCCGAAAATCAATCCCATCTCATTTTAAATATGTTTCCGTGGTTAAAGCAGATGCATATGGACATGGTATTCTCCACACCGCGTCCCGCTTGATGCAAAGTGGGGTGGACCTTTTTGCCGTAGCGAATGTAAAGGAGGCCAATGAAATTCGAGAGATGGGCTCAGGTTGGCCCATTCTTGTACTTGGCCCACTTTTGGAAGAAGAGGACGAAGCACTGATCGATCTTGATTTGATTCCTTCTCTTTCCTGTCTGGAAGAAGTGAAAAGATTCCAAGCCCTAAGCCAAACTAAAAAGAGGAAAATCAAGATACACCTAAAAGTAGATACTGGTATGGGCAGAATGGGTGTATGGTGGGAAAAGGCCGCAGAACTTTTTCAGGCAATCAAATCCGCGGATGGCATCGAACTAAAAGGCATTCTCACTCATTTTGCGGAACCGGCCAATGAAGAATTCAGTCAAATGCAGAGAGATCGTTTTCAGCAAATCATTCAGGCTAACCTGCCTAACCCCCTACCCTCTGACTTTATCATACATGCGGACAATTCCTCATCGCTAAAAGTCCTGCAAAAAAATTCATTTTTCAATGCGGTGCGGATCGGCCTCCTCCAGTTCGGGGTCACTCCTCCGATTCACAGTGCCCTGGCTCACCTCCAAGTAGAGCCAGTCCTTTCTTTCCATGCAAAACTTGCCTTAGTCAAGGACTTGCCTGCCCAAACCTCCCTCAGCTACGGCAGACTTCACACATTGGGTCGAGACTCGAGGATTGGGATCATCAGTGCCGGATATGGAGACGCCATTCCCTTACATTGTGGCAATCAGGCCTCCGCTCTTATTCGAGGAACCAGTTACCCAATTGTCGGCCGCGTAACCATGGACCAAACACTGATTGATCTGACCGATGCCCCCCGTGACTTAGTAAATGGAGAAGTAGTCACCTTAATCGGGGAACAAAACGGCAACAAAATTCCACTGGAAACTCTGGCTCTTCATGGAAAAACAATCCCATGGGAGTTACTTTGTTCAATTACAAAAAGAGTCCCTAGAATTTACCTAACTAAGCGCGAGTAGGTTCAGGCGTCAAAGTTTGAATTGATCGAGTCCACAATCTTGGAAAGTTTTTCCAAGCATTTTGCCCGATTATCATAAGCCTGTTGACCGTCTTCCGGACAACCATACGGGGAGACCCAGCCCATCCCTTTTTCCTCGTGAATTTTGTGCACTTGCTTCATCCAGCTTTCAATTTTCTCCAAGTTTGAAAGTATACGATTGCCTTCTCGGGGGGGGTCAAGGGGATTGCCGTAAGGGATCCGTTGGGCAACCTCCCCATTTTCGTCTTTTGATTCCTCCCATGCGACCTCTGCAGTTTCACAAGCTTCCCAAAAACGAATTTTGGAAAAATCAACACATCCATCCACCACCGCTTGGGCCATGGCTTCGATCTCTGGCATAGCCACTTCAGCAAAACTTTCCTCCTCCTCCGGTTTAAAATTCTCTTCCGCATTGATCAATATAGAAGCTTTTTCATCGAAAGCTTTCGCCAAAGCTTTAACCATGGAATAATTAATCTGTGCCTGCAGGTTGCCCTCAAGCATCAAATCTACCGCGTCAAACGGTAATTCATCTTCCTCATTCTTTTGATCAGGCTTTTCTTCCTCTTGGGTAGTTTCGCTCATGCAATTTATTATGCCATTTATGGGACTAAGGAATCAATGGGAATCCGTAACTATTTGTAATTACAAATTTAGGGTCTCCACTTTGAATTTACAAAAACAATGTAAATTAAAACTTCTTGTCCCAAAGAGTTGTTAAGGTACTATTGGATTATGATACTTAGCATGCAACTGCAGAAGCTTTTACAAATACACATTGATGGAAATATCATAACAAATCTCCCTTTTATGATCCAATCTTTATGAGGTTTTATGTGATATAATTCAGATCCAAAAGTAATCGCACATGAAAAATAAATCTTTTTATCTATCATCTTTCTTACTCGTTGCTTCCCTTACAACCGGACCAAGAGTAATGGCAGAGATTTCTTTTAACAAAGACATTCGTCCCATTCTTTCAAACAAGTGCTTTTTCTGCCACGGGCCTTCCGAAAAGTCGCGGAAAGCCAAGTTACGATTGGATTTGGAGGAGGAAGCTTTCAGAGAAAAAGATGGATTTGCCGCTTTTGTTCGAAATAGCCTGGAAGATAGCGAAGCATGGCACCGCATTACATCTGATGACCCTGACGAGGTTATGCCTCCCCCAAAATTTAAAAAAGAACTGACCAAGGCCGAGATCAACACCATCAAGTCGTGGATCGAACAAGATGCAACATGGGAAGGCCATTGGGCATTCATGCCGGTCAGAGAAACCAAAGAACCAAAAACTAACCTTGCCCGTTGGGTACGTAATCCCATTGATTCTTTTGTAATGGAAACGCTTAGCAAGAAAGGTCTCCATCCATCTCCGGAAACAGACAGAAGGACGCTCATACGAAGGGTTTATTTTGATCTTACCGGATTACCCCCAACTCCCGAGGAAATAAACGATTTTCTTTTGGACCACAGTCCCAATGCCTATGAGAAAGTGGTGAACCGCCTGCTTGCTTCCGATGCCTATGCAGAAAGGATGACTTTGGTATGGATGGACGCAGCAAGGTACGGAGATACATCCGTTTTTCATGACGATGGCCCCAGGGACATGTGGCCGTGGCGGGACTGGGTACTCAATGCGTACAAAAATAACATGCCTTTTGATCAGTTCTCCATCGAACAACTAGCCGGCGATCTTCTACCGAATGCTACAGAAGATCAAAAGATTGCCTCCGGTTTTAACCGAAACCATGCAACCACCGATGAAGGCGGAGTCATAGCCGAGGAATTCCGGGTGGAATATGTGGTCGACCGAGTGAAAACAACGGGAAATGTTTGGATGGGCCTAACTATGGAATGTGCCCAGTGCCATGATCATAAATACGATCCAATTTCGCAGGAGGAATATTTTCAATTCTATGCTTTCTACAACAACAATGCGGATCCCGGGATGCAAACCCGGAGGGGAAATACCGCACCGATGCTTGAAATCGTTACCCCCGAAAAGAAAAAGCAACTGGATGATTTAGCACATAAGCAGAAGGAGCTTTCCTCAAAAATGAATGCCAGAAAAAAAGAAGCAAACCCTCAGTTTGCCAAATGGCTTAAGGAAGCAACTTTGAACTTGGACGAAAATAATAGCATATTGGAACCTTCCGGTTTGGTTGCCCATCTTCCATTGGACAACTTTACGGATAATAAAACCGTAGACCTGGTACGAGAAACCAACTCCTGCCAATTACAGGGAAATGCCAAAATTGTTGGACAGGCCAAATTTGGAGGAGGCATTAAAATCGAGGGAAATGGCTTCCTTGAGGTTAAAAATTTCGGAAACCTCGAACATAACAAACCCTTCAGTTATGGAGCTTGGGTTAAAATCCCCAGAGATAATTTCGGCGGGGCTATTTTTGCCAAAATGGATGAAGGGAATGATTTTCGCGGCTATGACCTCTGGATGGAAGGTGGTAAGGTAGGTCTGCATGTTATAAATAAATGGCCAAGCAATGCCTTGAAAGTTGTTAGTAAAGCCAAAGCACCCATCAAAAAATGGACTCACCTTTTAATCACTTACAAAGGAAATGCCAAAGTCAATGGAGTTGAAATTTATATCGACGGGAAAAAACAGGAGAAAGCCACCCAGCAGGATTCTCTCAGCCAGACGATCATAACCGATAAGCCATTACGTTTAGGCAGAAGATTCAATACTGCCCAGACAAATGGGGCAGAAATCGACGATGTTCGATTTTACTCGCGGGCACTCACCCAACAGGAAGTACAATTTCTCTCCGAATCAGATCCTATTTCTCCTATTCTTGCTATTGAGGAAAACAACCGTACCAAGGCACAGAAGGAAGTTCTGGTCACCCATTATTTCGAATCAAAAGACCAGCCGTACCAACAAATTTTCAAACAGAAAAAAAGCACCGATAAATCCCTGGCTGATTTACGCAGTAAGAAATTAACTTCCATGATCATGGGGGACAATCCACCAAACAAAATGCGTAAGACCTATCTGCTGATGCGCGGACAATATGCTTCCCCGGATAAATCCAAGGAAATCCTACCCGATACTCCCGCCTTCCTTCCGCCGATGAAGGAGGATCTTCCCAAGAACCGTCTTGGCTTGGCTAAGTGGCTACTGGACAAAGAGCATCCTCTGACCGCACGGGTCACCGTAAATAGGTATTGGCAAACTATTTTTGGTCGTCCTTTGGTTGCCACGCCCGGAGATTTTGGGTCCCAGGGCAGTTGGCCTACCCATCCTGACCTGTTGTCGTGGTTGGCCAAAGATTTTGTCGACCATGGATGGAATGTTAAGCGGACGATTAAACAGATGGTCATAAGTTCAACTTATCGCCAAGAATCAACCACCCGACCTGAGCATCTACAAAAAGACCCCACTAATCTCTATCATGCCCGTGCCCCCAGGTTTCGTCTAATGGGTGAGTTTGTGCGCGACAATGCCTTGGCTGTAAGCGGCTTACTGAACCGTGAATTTGGAGGAGCAGGCGTTAAACCATACCAACCCGCAGGTCTCTGGGTGGAAGTATCCCTCAGCGGCAACCGCCGGTTTGCACGAGATAAGGGCGAAAAGCTATATCGCCGAAGTTTATACACCTATTGGAAACGCTCGGCCCCCCACCCCGGTCTGATGGCCTTTGACACCCCAACCCGTGAAACCTGCACCCTGCAAAGGCAGCGAACCAATACGCCCATGCAGGCCCTTGTCACGCTTAATGACGAACAATTCGTCGAGGCATCCCGCGCCTTTGCCCAACGAATCCTGAAAAGCTCGGCCAAAACTTTCCACGATCGCGTAAACTGGGCTTTCGAACTGGCCACAGGTCATCCTGCCGACAACTTGCGAAAAGAAGTTCTCGAAGATGCCTACAAATACCATAAAGAAAAATTTGCGGCCGAACCCAACCGTGCGGAAGAATTACTTAAGATTGGAGAAGCACCCAGAGATGCCAGCATCGATACCAACGAACATGCATCCTGGACGGTTCTCGCTTCGATGATCCTCAATTTAGATGAAACCTTGAACAGAGAATAAATACTATGAATCCATTCGACATCTATCAGGCACAGACCCGCAGACAAATGATCGGCCTTGGAGCCCGGGGACTCGGAGCTCTTGGGGCAGCGAGCCTGTTAAACCCATCGATTCTTCAAGCCGCCACCAGCCAAACGAATAATGAATTTCCCGGAACTCTTCCTGGTCCGCACTTCAAACCTACGGCCAAAAGGGTAATCTATTTATTTCTCTCGGGAGGGCCATCTCACATCGACATGTATGATTATCATCCAAAGATGCGTGAGATTCACGGAACCGAACTTCCAGACAGCATTCGCAATGGCCAGCGCATTACCGGAATGACATCCGGGCAAAAGTCTTTTCCCTGTGTGGCTCCGATGTTTGAATTTTCGAGGCATGGACAAAATGGTTCCTGGTTCAGTGAAATTATTCCCAACATCGCTTCCTTAGCGGATGATATCACCTTGGTTAAATCGGTTCACACGGAAGCGATTAACCACGACCCAGCGATCACCGCTATCAACACTGGCTCTCAACAGCCAGGTAAACCTTCCATGGGTGCTTGGTTGGATTGGGGGATGGGAAGCCCAAATCAAAACCTGCCCGGCTATGTGGTTATGATTTCCAAGGGCAAAGGAAATGCACAGGCTCTTTACGACCGGCTTTGGGGAAGTGGCTTCCTCCCATCCAAGCACCAGGGAGTAAAATTTCGTTCAGCCGGCGATCCAGTTCTATATTTATCAAATCCCAATGGGATTTCACGCGATATGCGCCGAAACATGCTCGATGGAATTGCCAGGATCAACCGAGCCAAAAAAATGGAATCTGGGGATCTCGAAATCGACGCCCGGATAGCACAATATGAGATGGCCTATCGCATGCAAACGAGCGTACCCGAGCTCGTCGACCTAAAAGACGAACCTCAGCATGTTCTCGACATGTACGGAAAAGATGCGATGAAAAAAGGTACATTTGCGCACAACTGCCTGATCGCTCGTAGACTTTCCGAGCGTGGTGTTCCTTTTGTGCAACTTTTCCACCGCGGATGGGACCAGCATGGGAATTTGCCCAAACAAATTCGCGGGCAAACTCAGGACATCGACCAACCAGCTGCGGCTTTGGTCAAGGATCTGAAACAACGCGGCTTACTCAAGGATACCATCGTCATTTGCGGAGGTGAATTCGGCCGAACCATTTACTCACAAGGAGCACTCACCAAAGATAATCACGGACGCGACCACCATGGCCGTTGTTTCTCAATGTGGATGGCGGGGGGTGGTTTCAAAGCTGGTTTTGAATATGGCAAGACCGATGACTATGCCTACAATATCCTGGAAAATCCGGTTCATGTAAACGATTTGAATGCGACTGTTTTGCGTGCGCTTGGGATCGACCATGAACGGTTTACCTATAAATACCTGGGCTTAGATCAGCGACTCACAGGAGTTGAGCACCCCAAGGTGATTCCGGAACTTCTTGCTTAAGGACAAATCCTTGTAAATTCGATTTATCCCCTCCCGAAGTCATTTTGATTTTGACCCCTAGTCCAGGGTCGAACAAAACCATAGTGTGATTTCGGTGGTGGACGAAAGAAAAGCCTTATTGGCGAAATGGTTGGATCAAGATACTCCTTTTGCAGGAGGCTCTCTTGAAGTCGCCTCTGCGGATGCAAGTTTCAGACGCTACTTCCGAATACATGCAGATGGGCAAAATTTTGTTGTCATGGATGCCCCTCCTGATTTGGAAGATTCCGGCCCCTTTGTAAAAATTGCTGAGTGGATGAAAAGCAAAGATATTCAGGTGCCTGAAATTTTTGCCAAAGATCTCGAAAAAGGATTTATGGTTTTGTCAGATTTTGGAGATTTTCATTTTCAGGATGCATTGGAAAACCAGGAACATGATTATTTGTACGATCTCGCCATGGAAGAGATTGGTAACATGCAATGTAATTTATTGGATGCTGAGAGTAAATTGCCCGAATTCGATCAATCCTGGCAAAATAAAGAACTCGATATTTTCCGGGAATGGTGTCTTCCGCATCTCTCAGTCGAAGAGTATCAAAAAAGTACGGAGGCCTTGGTCAAAGGGGTGGATTTGATTCCCAAAGCGTTTATGCATCGAGATTTCCATTGTCGGAATCTACTTCTATGTTCCGAAAAAAAGCTCGGTATTATTGATTTCCAGGGGGCGATGTTTGGACCGGTCACTTATGATTTGGTTTCCCTCCTCCGTGATTGTTATGTGGATAATGCACCGGCTTGGGTTGACCAGAAAGTTGGTGCATTCCAGCAAAAACTTCAGGCGGCAGGACTGACCTACGCAAGCGTAAGTGAAGATGAATTCCTAAGGTGGTTTGATCTTGCCGGTTTGCAAAGGCATTTAAAATGCGTGGGTATTTTTCATCGGCTTAAAATTAGAGACAATAAACCGGAATACTTAAAAGATGTACCCCGGGTTCTTCGTTACTGCAAAGAGGTCCTGAATCGACATCCTGATCTCAGGGACTTGGATAACTTGGTTGGCCAAGCAACCATCTTGGATTAAATTTTATGAGAGCAATGATTTTAGCAGCCGGTTATGGCAAGCGTCTCCGACCCTTGACCGATCATACACCCAAGCCCTTACTATCCCTTGGGGGAAAACCCATGATAGTTCATCATCTTGAGAAACTCGCGGATGCCGGAATTAAGGAAGTGGTGGTTAACCTAGGGCACCTCGGTTCGAAAATTCCGCAATCTCTGGGCAATGGGTCCACATGGGGATTATCAATTGAATATTCGGATGAAGGACCTGAACCCCTCGAAACGGGAGGGGGTATGACCAAGGCTCTTCCTCTGCTTGGGACAGAAACTTTTCTCCTGGTCAACGGGGATGTCTGGACTGACCTTGATTTTTGTTCGATTCAATCCTCACTAACCGGTGATGACCAAGCCATGCTTTTCCTGGTCAATCAACCCGACTGGCGAGACCGAGGAGATTTTAGCCTCGATGACAATCGCGTGCGGGAATCTGATAGACCCAACCTACTCTACGCCGGCATCGCTTTATATCATCCATCCATTCTCGATGGTGCGAAAATCGAGAAATTTTCCATCGTTCCGCGCTTAAAAAGGGCGATTCAGCAAGATCGGGTATCAGGCAAGAAAATCGCGGGAGAATGGGATGATGTCGGCACGCCCGAGAGGTTATCAGCACTACGCGAAAAACACGGAGAATAGTCTAAAAAGGCTTGCGGGAACCTCCCGGAACAAGATTTTCATTCATTGGTTGTGCTTCCGGTAAACCAAATTCGTCCACCACATAGGCGATCAGGTTTTTTAAGTCCCAATCAGCTAAATCTTTGGAAGCAGTTGCCATCACCCTACCCCATTCGTCTTTCGGATGATAACCCCGTTCCCCTGACCTGAATTTACGCATTTGCTCAATAAAATACCAACCTTCCAGCTTGTCCAAGGCGGGTGATTTCAGCTTTCGATTCCCTTCTGCCCGGTCACCATGACATTGGACACACCTTTGTTCATACATTTTTTGTCCCAGATTCTTGTCACCTTGAATCGTACGAATTGCAGGCTTTGGTTCCTGCTTGGCAAACCAGTTTGCCAGGTACGCTATTTCTACCTGGTTTTCGATTTTCCGGGTCCCTACTCCCATAAGATATTCCGAACGATTCTTTGAATTCTGGCCCCGCACCCCGGAATGAAATTTCTGAAGTTGTTCATACAGGTACCAATATTCCATCCCATCCAAAATAGGACCGCGCTGAGCCTCCTGCGTGCCGTGACACACCCTACACTCATGAACCTTCACCAACATCTCCGATTCTACTAAAACTGGGGGCTTCTCTTGCTTAATTGTGGCTTTGGAATCTTGCCATTTTACGCAACCCAAGAAGAGAAGGATGAACAGAATGATCAAAAGTATTTTGGTGGGACTTACCTTCACTAATCCCTTTCTAATGGCTCTGAAATCAGGGACAAGCGAATAGCATGGCTGGTATCTATTCTTTACGACTTGGATTGTCTATTGCATCATAGCTATATGCCCAGAATCAGGACGCAATCGATCAGCAAAACTTTCCCGGATGGCACCCAAGCTCTTCATTCCGTGAACCTGGAAATCCATGATGGTGAAATCTTGGCTCTGGTTGGGCCGTCCGGTTGCGGAAAGACCACCTTGCTTCGAATTCTAGCCGGACTGGATAAAGCTAATGATGGAAAAATATTCTTCGATGAACGCGAAATTTCTGGACTTTCCCCGGATCAGAGAGATTTGGGTATGGTCTTTCAAAATTACGCCCTTTTTCCACACCTCAGTGTTTTCAAAAATATATTGTTAGGTCTGGAGAAAAGTAATTTGCCAAAAATCAACAAACAGGAACAGGTTCAAAAGGTTGCCCATAGTCTCGGTCTTTCCGACCTGTTAATGCGTAAACCATCCGAGATCTCGGGTGGGCAAAGACAAAGGGTTGCCCTGGCCCGGTTGCTCGCCCGTAATCCGTCCATTCACCTACTCGATGAACCCTTGAGTAACCTGGACGCCAATCTCCGCTTACAAATGCGCAAAGAATTGGCGGAATTGCACCAGAAGCATCAAAAGACAACCCTTTTTGTGACGCATGATCAAGTGGAAGCCATGACTCTGGGTCAACGAATTTGCCTGCTCAACCATGGAT
>OZSS01001195.1_pt1 | contig 12157 bp, 11 predicted proteins | sample 1779911 | NCBI WGS metagenome assembly OZSS01 (sample SAMEA2603589, study PRJEB24840) | metagenome | biome: Water; feature: Photic zone; material: Seawater sample | place: Mediterranean Sea | collected 2013-11-12 | depth 10 m | reverse complement strand
AGACACAACAGCCCTCCCCTTGAGTGGTATGGCTGACCTGGACGCCGTTAAAGATTATAAAAATGGCGTGATTGAATTCTTTTCCGGCCTCAGCAGTCGGGCAGTCGCTGAAAGTTTTGTTCAACAAATCACCGACTCAGTTTGTATGCGCTCTCGCTTGGTAGAAGAACGCCTTACAGAAGCCTGCACTCAGGGGCTTGAACAACTTGTCATTCTGGGCGCCGGCCTGGACTCAACAGCCTATCGCTGTGCCGCCCAGCTTGATGGTGTCCCGGTTTTTGAAATTGACCATCCAGCGACGCAGCATTGGAAAAAAACCAGACTGACAGAATGTAATATTGACCTGCCGGATAATTTACAATTTGTCGGGTTTGATTTTGAAAACCAGACCCTTGCAGAGGCACTTGAGGCTGGAGGTGTTCGATCGGATGCTGTTACCATGTTCACTTGGCTCGGTGTGCAAATGTATCTGACCCCGGCAACGGTTCAGGCAACTCTCGCCGTTTTGGGCAAGTTCCCGTCAGGTAGTCAGTTGATAATGGATTTTGCTATGCCGGATGCTACTCACCCCGATGAGGAGCTACAAGACCCAGTCGGCGAGTTAAACCGTGTAGTATCGGAAATGGGTGAACCTTTTGAGAGCACTTACACGGAGCAACAACTTGAGGATTGTCTTAAATCAGCCGGCTTTACGGATGTCTCATTTTACAAAGCCGGGCGAATACTAGACTCTTTCCTTGAAGGCAATCGGGACATTTGTAGTGTTCCAGACGAGGCCTGCTTTCTTTTGGTAGCCACAGTTTAACAATCATCAAACCAGATTGATAGGCAGTTGTTTTAAACGCTGTCGCTCATATTGAAAAAAAACATTAATAAGTGCGTCCAAATACAACAGCATTGGCTGTTTATATTATTTATTTGTCTGTTACAATTACGACGTAAATATCTTGACACGTAAATAATTTTGAACGCCAGAATACATCTAACTAATGCCTTTGCAGTCATCACCCTATTATCCCTAAACACACATAATGCATTTGCCGGAGGCACAGAAAAATCACGTTACTCTTCAAATGCTCCCGCATCCCATCATTCATCCGCTCATACGTTTGCACATTAAGGGGGCTGACGCACCTATCGGCGTGAAGGGTGATCATATGCAGGGCGCGGGTGAATGGATATTTTCTTTACGTCAGATAAAGATGGAAATGAGTGGCAATAAAATTGGCTCGGACAATGCCAGCGATACTGAAATTTTGAGTATCGCAAACACGAAACTTAGAAAGCGTAAAGACCGTATGACGGAATATTCCGCGAGCTTACTCTGGACGCCAAAAACTATTGAGCAAAGCATAATGGTGCCGCAGTTGGAGTTAGATGTCTTTCATAAAAAGATTAAATCCACTTTTCCAAATTTCTAAAGAAACCACCGACCTTACCGTTTCCTGGTCTTGGGTATTTTAAGAAGGTCTTTTAAGTGTTGTCCCAACCTTGATGGGGCGGCCAGTTAGTATCCGGCGACGGGTTATTACTGCTCCCCCAAAATGCATAAAAATGAGTCATCCTACCGGCTTCATTGAAAACAACCGCATCCAGCGTATCAACAAAAAATTCAGGGCCATAGCCGTGAACGCGCGCCCGCATTCCAACCGCTGCATAAAACCCTGAAACCCTAATCGCTCCTTCGGGACGAAGTACAAGTTGTCCCGCGCTTGGCTCAAAAAACTCTCTAATCTGATCATACCCGATGCGCGGTGGCTCACCAACAGGGTCGAAGAAACGCGCTTCAGGGTCGAAAAGATTTAAAATTCCATCCACATCACCCTCTGACAAAAATTTACAATAATCATGCAGAACCGCTCGTATATGGTAAGTTGACGGAGGTGTACCTTCAATAGGACTTCCAAAAACCAAATTTTCTAACATTATTTTCTCCCTATTAACCAAATATCGTGAAACCACCATCAATGACCAGCGCCTGACCGGTCATCCATTGGGCGGCTGAACTTGAAGCGAATAATACAGCCCCTGCAATATCATCTGGCTTACCAAGCCTTTGCAATGGTGTACGTTTCAATACCGGGTCGGTCCATTCCGAATTATCAAACATAATGGATGTCATGCCTGTCTGTGTTAATCCCGCAGCAACAGCATTAACGCGGATATTGCGTTTGCCAAGATCAACTGCCATGCCGCGAATAAGCCCCAAAATACCCGTTTTTGCAGCCCCATAACCAAGCGTCACATCTACGCCCATAAATGAGGTAACAGAGGCAATATTCACAATCGCGCCTCCACCTGGCAATTTGCTTTCTGCAAGCCGGTCAACAAGGCCATGAGAAAGACGATAAACGCCTGTCAGATGCATTTGGATAGCACGAGCAAATACATCAGGGTCATGCTCATCCAGCCCCTGCGATGCAAATGCCAAACCGGCATTATTGACCAAGACATCTAATCCACCTTCAGCGGAGACATTTTTCGCAACCGCATCAATACTCGCATTATCTTCCAGATCCATTTGTTTGAAGCTAAAGCCGGATAAATCTACGTCATAGTTTTCTCGAGGTTTTGTTCCGGTTATCACCACATCCGCACCGGCATCACGATACATACCCGCCGCCGATAAGCCGATACCGCTTGTACCGCCGGTTACAAGAACCCGGTAACCACTAAAGTCATATTTTATTGTCATTCTTATCCCTCGCAAGAAACAGTAATTACCGTAATTTAATTATGTCAGCTTTTAAACAAAAGATAAGGGCTGTTCTTATTACCTGAACAGATTTCCCAGACTTATTGCTTTAAGAGATGGTATTTGGCATTGTGGACTATTCGTAATCACATAATTGTTGAGGAGGAAATTGTGACTGAATCGAAAAATCCTGAAACCATTGTTCTGCATAGCGGATGGCGCAGCGACCCAACAACTGGCTCGGTTGCAGTACCTATCCACCAGACAACGAGTTATCAGTTCAATAATACCGATCACGCTGCAAGTCTTTTTGCTCTCTCAGAACTCGGCAATATTTACACACGGATTATGAATCCGACAAATGACGTTCTTGAACAACGTATCGCCGCACTTGAAGGCGGTGTTGCCGCGCTGTCAGTATCCTCCGGACAAACCGCAACGGCCATGTCCCTCCAAAATATTGCGCATGCTGGCGATAACATCATTTCATCAACCGACCTTTATGGGGGCACATGGAATCTTTTTGCCAACACACTCCCTGATATGGGTATTGAAGTCAGGTTTGTTGACCCGTCTGACCCGCAGGCTTTTGAGAACGCAATTGATGACAAGACCCGCGCCATTTATGCAGAAACACTACCGAATCCAAAACTGGAAGTTTTTCCGATTGCCGAGGTCGCAGCTATTGGTCGTGCACATGGCATCCCGTTGATTATGGATAATACGGCAGCTCCCATTTTATGCCGACCGCTGGACCATGGGGCTGCAATTGTTGTTTACAGCTCCACCAAATATATTGGTGGGCATGGCACATCAATTGGCGGGCTTATTGTTGATGGCGGTAATTTTGACTGGGCTGCCGCAGGTGATAGACAACCTTATCTCAATCAACCTGATCCGTCCTATCACGGCGCGGTTTGGACTGTTGCCTCCGCTCCACTTGGGCCGATTGCCTATATTCTAAAAGCCCGGACGACTTTATTACGTGACCTCGGTGGGGCGATGAGTCCTTTCAACGCGTTTCAGTTCCTGCAAGGGATGGAAACTTTGCCTCTTCGCATGCGTGCCCATTGTGACAATGCATTAAAAGTTGCTGACTTCCTTTCCTCTCATGAGGCCGTAGAACGGGTAATTTATCCTTCATTAATGGATGATAAATTGAAAGCACGTGCCGATGCAGTCATGAATGGTGGATATGGCGCACTTATGGGCTTTGAGTTAAAAGCCGGTGCCGAAGCGGGCAAGAAATTTATTGATGCATTACAAATGCTTTATCACGTGGCGAATATCGGGGATGCGCGTTCACTTGCCATTCATCCGGCAAGTACCACCCATAGTCAATTATCTCCTGAGGACCAAATGGCTTCCGGCGTTACTCCAGGCTATGTAAGACTGTCTGTCGGGATTGAACATATTGATGATATTCTTGCCGACCTTAATCAGGCGCTTCAACAAATCTGAAGTCTCTAGACTTAAACAAAAATTAGAAGACCGGATGTCTAAGTTAAGTCATCCGGTTTTTTTTGAGTTCATTTTCAATAACCCAAAGCCTGTCCTGACCCCAAGTCACAACATCGCCGATTTTAAAACTGGGCACACCCCAAACGCCAAGTGACATCATCTCTAGACGATTGGCTTCTGCTTCCTCGCGCCAATCATCATTACCAAGTATCTTACGTGCAGACTGCCAATCCAGTCCGGCGGCTTCAACAATACGTCGCATACCGCCCTTACTGTTGGCATCAACCCCTTCAGCCCAGACGCTTCGAAGAAACACTCGCACAAAATCTAACCCGCGCCCTTGTTCAATTGCCCAAGGTAAAAGTGAGTAACCACGCTCCACAGGTCGCCCGACCGGATCGCAGATTTTTCCAAAAGGCGCATCTATCCGCCGGGCCTCTCTTGCCGCATCAGACAAGATGTATTCCAGCTTGGCCCTGGGCAATGACATGTTACGCATCACCATTGGAAGGACAAAACGGAGACGTAAATCAGCATTATACGCATCAGCCAGTTCTGCAACACGATCGGCGACGATTGCCGTATAGGGGCTTCTAAAAGAGAGAAAGAAATCAATTACGGGTTTATTGGGCTGTTTCGTACCCGTGATTGAGACGGCTATTTGCGGTGGTGGGAAAATCGGCCCTGCGGGTTCTTTTTGGGCCAAACCCAACTCGGTTAGTCTGTCTTCCAAATAATGCAGACGGTCAAGCCCCCAATACCATTCCCCGCCATAAAAGAGCATGCCACCCATGTAATGCCCCAGACTGGCAAGGCGTGTATCGGCATCAAGATTTTCCGGTGAGGTTTTTTCTTGAAATGCCACATGGGTAATTTTTTTAACCTGAAAGTCTATCCCTGCTTGTGCCGCCAGCCTATTCGCATCGGTGAACGCATAATCCGCCAGTTTCTGGCGCTCAGGCACAAAGTCATCAACAGGTGGTGATATATGCCAGACTTTAAGAGTCACATCATAGCGCGCCTGAAATTCAGGCAATACCTTTGCAAGCAATTGCGAATAGGGATCAGAGACATCATGAAAAAATTCAATCAGATGTGGTTCACCAGCTTTTTGTCTCTGGCGTTCAAAACGCTTGCGCTTGGCGAGATATTTACCCTCACTAACTTTATAAGCCGCAAGCGGCGGGACAATGAGCGATTTTAAAGACATGCCTCTATCCTAAACTTCCCTTCTTAAATGAGTATGCCTATGTTATTTTTTGTCTTGCAAGTCATTAAGGAAATAGATGATGGACAATATAATAAAAAGAATGGTTCTGATATTGGTGATAACTGCAGTGTCTCTGCTTATCACTGCCCAGCTTTTAAAGCCTCAAATTGCTTCTTATATCTTTTCCCGTGCGCTGGAACAAAACCTTGGAAGGGATATCTCGTCTGACTTACCTGACGGATTGCATGTGCTTATTTGCGGCGCCGGCGGGCCGTTACCTGATATGAGGCGCTCAGGCCCCTGCACAGGGATTATCGCAGGAGATAAATCCTATATCTTTGATGCCGGTTCAGGGAATGTACGCAATCTGGTGTTGATGGGGTTTCCGTTTCATAAGTTAGAGGCAATTTATCTTACCCATCTTCACTCAGACCATATAGACGGTCTGGGACAATTAATGATTCAGACATGGATAGCTGGGCAACGCAAAACGCCTGTTAAAATATATGGCCCTAAAGGCGTGGCAAAAGTTGTCAACGGCTTCAACACTGCCTATGAGATTGATGCAGGTTTCAGAACCGCTCATCATGGGGAGGGCATTGCGCCGCCCGAAGGAGCAGGTGGCGTTGGCATTCCGATAGCAATTCCAATAAAATATCCTGACGCATCTGCCACATCTCCTTTACCCGTATCGCAAGCAAATCTGAGTCTAAAAGCCATTTTGGTATCCCATGAACCTGTTGAACCGGCTTTTGGCTTCCGACTGGATTACAAAAACCGCTCTGTGGTTATCAGTGGCGACACGAAATTTGATGACAATCTTTTAGCGGCATCTCAAAACGCAGATTTGTTGATACATGAGGCGCTGGACCCCGAAATGATTTTACAAATGGCTGATGTATTGGAAGCAAAAGAGCAAAATCATCTGGCAAAAGTTTTTAGGGATGTACCCGATTACCATACAACACCCGAGGAGACAGCCCGTATTGCCGCCAAAGCAAATGTTGGGGAGTTGCTAATGCACCATATTGTTCCCCCACTGCCAATTGATCTGCTGGAAACACTTTTTCTAGGTCAGGCACAAGAAATTTATGACGGTAAAATCACTGTCGCCAAAGATGGTATGATTTTGTCCCTCCCTGCGGGAACTGACATCATCAGCCACAGTTCAGGTCTTTAAGTTAATTATATATGACTACCATCATGGGCACTTTGGTCGGCCTCCGCTAAAGCTTTCGGGTTAACGAAGGTTTTCGGGTCGAGTTGCGACACAGCTTCAAAATGATGAAGAAAAACCTGCCCATTTAAATGCTCAAGAAATTTAGCTTTGAGCAGACGGTCTTCCACAGGCCCTTTAAGCTCTGAAAAATGCAGGCCAATAGAGTGTGACACCAGAAATCTATTCAGATTTTCGAGAACCTCAAGTGCAGATGCGTCTATGAGGCTTATTGAGGTGCAGTTCAAAACCACATGGCGGATATTTGGAGACTTTTCCAGCCGCTCTTTAATCATCTTGTCGATTAATTCAGCATTCGCAAAATATAAATTCTCATCAATCCGCAGCGACAGAATTAGCGGGCTGGTCATCACATTATGGCGCAAAATATTTCTGAAATGCTGCGTTTCCGGCACAAGCCCAATCTCTGCAATATGTGGCTGACTGGTTTGATAAAGATAAAGCGCAATTGAAGCGGTGACGCCAAAACTTACCCCAATCTCTACCCCCATAAAAAGCGTGACAATAATTGTGCCGAAAATGGCGAAGAAATCTGATTTAGAATAACGCCAACTATTTTTGAGAACAGATAGATCAATCAAAGATAACACCGCGATAATTATGGTTGCTGCCAGAACCGCCTTTGGCAAGAAATACAAATAAGGTGTGAAGACCAGCGTCGCGACACCAATGCCAATTGCCGTGAAACCACCTGCAGCCGGCGTTGCAGCTCCGGCATCAAAATTTACTACTGACCGCGCAAACCCACCTGTAACAGGATATCCTCCAGAAACCGATGCGGCGATATTTGCTGCGCCTAACCCGATTAATTCCTGATTACTGTCAATGCGCTCATTTTTACGCGCAGCAAGTGTCTGCCCGACAGAAACAGACTCTACAAAACCGATAATGCTAATAAAAAGTGCCGGCAACCAAAGCACTTCAACCATATCTAACGATAAGGTCGGTAGCGTGAAAGATGGCAAGCCTTGAGGAATTGCCCCCACAATCGCAACGCTGTTCCCCAAAGAAAAATACTGTACAGCCGAGATAGACACAAAAACAGCCAATAAAGGTCCGGCTCGGCTGATATTACCAGCAAGCCCGGAAGACACCCCACAAGCCTCAAGTAAAGACTTCATGCCAAGTCGCACCCAGATGAGAAATACCAGCGATGCGCCGCCAATGATTAGTGCCGCGCTGTTAATGTCATTTAGCCCACCGGACAGCGATATTAAAAGAGCGGGAAGTGTCTGACCGGAGGTGGCAATCCCTAAAATATGGCCAAACTGGCTGGTTGCAATTAATAATCCGGCTGCAATAATAAAGCCTGATATCACCGGATGACTAAGAAAATTCGCAAGAAAGCCTAATCGAAAAATGCCGAGAAGAAGAAGCATAATGCCGGATAGTAGGGCAAGCATCACCGCTGCCGACAGATAATCAATGTCACCGTTGACTGTGAGCTTACCAATCGCAGAGGCCGTCATAAGTGATATGACGGCGACAGGGCCAACAGCCAGCGTATTGCTTGTGCCGAATATCATATAAGCGACAAGCGGCATCATGGAGGCATAGAGACCTATTTCAGGGGGCAGACCTGCCAGCAAAGCATACGCCAGAGATTGCGGTATCAGCATGATAGTCACAATCACGGCAGCCGAGATGTCCTGATATAAATGCGGCAAACGATAGGTTCTGCCCCAACTTAATATTGGCATGATGTTACGCAAATCTATGGCCACCCTTCGCTTCGAAACTTTATTAATTTTTGATGCCTGAAACAGGTACTTTCAAATAAATGCTGCCATTCTTTTCAGCTTCAGGAAAATGACCCGCGCGCATATTTACCTGTATGGATGGCATTATCAGTTTGGGCATATCTAGCGCAGCATCCCGCTCTTGCCGCATGGCGACAAATTCGTCTTCGCTAATACCATCGCGGACATGAATATTCATTCGTCGTTGTTCTTGTACTGTTGTTTGCCACATAAAATCGCGACCATTGGGACCATAATCATGACACATAAATAATCGCATCTCATCAGGTAGTGAGAGAATGCGGTGTATGGATTGATAAAGCGCACGTGCATCCCCGCCAGGGAAATCTGCGCGCGCCGTGCCGCCATCAGGCATAAATAAAGTATCACCAACAAACGCCGCATCACCAATAAGGTGCGTCATGCATGCCGGTGTGTGACCGGGCGTATCAATGGCTGTGACTTCTAATGACCCAATTTTATAGGTGTCACCCTCTTTGAATAAATAATCAAACTGACTCCCATCACGCTCAAAATCTGTACCCTCGTTAAAAATTTTTCCAAATACTGACTGAACAGTTTTAATGCCAGCACCAATACCCAGCTTGCCGCCAAGTTGGGATTGAATATAGGGAGCGGCGGATAAGTGATCTGCATGAACATGAGTTTCAATCAGCCAGTCAAGTTGCCACTCTTTTTCGTTTATAAAGCTAACTAGATGATCTGCATGCGCGTAGGAAATTTGCCCGGCGGCGTAATCAATATCCATCACACTGTCGATAATGGCACAATGCTGGCTTTCAGAGTCGCGCACAATGTAACTGATTGTGTTGGTTGCCATATCAAAAAAGGCGTGTATCTCAGGAGATGAGGTCATATCAAAATTGGCACTTTTCATTTACCCTATTATACAGTTTTTTTATGTAATTTATACTTGTCATGCAAGATAAAAGAGCAAGACAAAATCAAACTTAAATCTTTGAGGAAATAAATCTGGCAGAATATAAGCCTACCAGCATAGGGATGAAAAACATCAATGCATCACCTGACAAGTAAGCCAGACTGGCGATGGCAGGTCCCGGACATAAGCCTCCCATGGCCCAACCTATGCCAAATAAAGCCGCACCAACCAATAAACGGCGATCAACGGCCTTGGATTTGGGTAATGAAAAAGCGTCGGTAAAAAATGGCTTTGTGCGTTTTTTGAGGACCAACATGGCAAGTATATTGACTATCAGTCCGCCGCCCATAACCAACGCCAAGGAAGGATCCCATGCGCCGGCAAGATCAAGAAAAGCCGAAACCTTCACAGGGTTCAACATGCCTGAAATGGATAATCCCAGCCCAAAAATTACACCACTTACCAGACCCACAACAAGCTGCATCACAGTCCAATCAAATGATTAATAACAAAAGCCGTAAGGAAGCCTGTCGCCATGAAGGTAATGACAGCGGCGAGAGACCGCTTACTAAACCGCGCCAAACCGCAAATGCCATGACCAGATGTGCAACCAGAGCCTAAACCTGTCCCAAGACCAACTATTAGACCGGCTATCACCAACCTGCCATCTTGTGCGATATACTCACTTTGCGGCAAGGCACCCGTCATCAACATATAAACGGCAGGGCCAATTATAACCCCCACAAGAAATGCAACGCGCCAAGATAAGCCCTCACGTGCCGCGGGATGAATAACCCCTTCCAGCGCAGACGCCGTAATACCACTGGCGCCAAGTACACGACCGTTAAAGGCATATAAAATAGCTGCTGCCAGACCAATCAACCCACCACCAACTAAAGCCGTTAGGGGGGTAAAATTATCAATATCAATCATCCCTCATGCCCTCACCTGATAAGCCTAAGCCGACATAGGCGGCTTGTCCCCTATCCAAGGCATATCACTTTCCAATTGGTAGGCAATATCAAGAAGCAGAGCTTCTTGACCGGTATTGGCGGCGATTTGAACTCCGACAGGAATTCCAGACCTGCTAAACCCGCCCGGCACTGACATAGCGGGTCGCCCGAGCGCGTTATTAATCGGCGTATAAGCAGTGAAGCCGGCCAGTCGATCAAACAGCATTTGCATGATTTCATCCTCTTGAGTCCCTTTTGCGAGACCTTCCTCTAAACCTTCAGTAAAATATCCGAGGGGAGGCGAAGGTATAGGCGACATGGGTGAAATCCAACCATCATAAGAACGATAAAATGTCTCCATTTGGTTTTCCAAATCACCAAGAATTTCCTTAATGCGCGCATCTTCTATTATTGGCTTATCAACATAAAACTCTATCATTTTTAATGTCGCAAACTCCAACAGACCACTTTGGGCAGCAGGCACGCCTGTTACCCGTTCAGCAAGATCAAGAAGTCTGGCTGCGCCTTGCCCCCATAGACCTGCAAAAAGGTCTTGAAATAACGGGCTCTCATGTGGGGTGCTGTTCACCACCTCAACTTCATGCCCCAGACCCTCCAAACGCCGCGCCACTTTTTGCACTGTCCGCCGGGTATCATAATCAGGTGAGATATTGCCTGCATTCATGGAGAGCGCAAATTTTCTTTTCTTATTGGTCGGGCCTTCAACATAACCAACAGGCGGCAATGTCGCCCCCGGCCCATTTTCAGTAAGCGCAAGCATAAAGGCACTATCGCGCACTGTCCGACTTATTGCGTGTTTAACTGACAAACTAACCGGTTGGTCTGCATAACCCTGATCGCCAAACCGACCTCGGGAGGGTTTTAAACCAAATAGATGGCAAGCAGCTGCCGGAAATCTTATTGACCCGCCACCATCACTTGCTTGTGAGGCAGCAATCATTCGTGAAGCCACCGCAGCCGCAGCACCACCTGAAGATCCACCACATGAATAATCAAGATTCCATGGGTTACGTGTCGCGCCATTTGCAACAGGTTCAGTGGTCGGCATCAAGCCAAATTCCGGTGTGTTGGTTTTCCCAAGGATAATAACGCCTGAAGACAAAATATTATCTGTATAGGGAGATTGGCGTGATGAAGTATGACTGGTAAAAAGACGGGAACCACGCGTGGTTCGTACACCGGCAAGCGAGTTTAAGTCCTTAAGCATATAAGGCACACCTGCAAGCGGACCTGTCGGGTTCTTGGCCATTTGCCGAACACCATAATCATAGGTTTTGGTAACCAATGCATTAATATGAGGATTTAGCGCATCAATTCTATCCATTGCCGCTTTACTGATATCAAACATTGAAACACGGCCTGATGAAACCTCGGCAGCAGTCTCTATCATATCAAGGTTGGCAAGATCCTTCTGGGAAGCGGCTCGTGCTGTCGGGATTGATAGGTAAAAACTACCTGCGGCTAAGGCTTTAAAAAAATTTCTTCTTTCCAAAACGAACTCCTGTCGAGCTGGCTGATTAATTATTATGAAAAATTGCTGTAAAAAACGTACACGATAAATTGCGTTTAAGTTTTTTTATTTTTCTATCTATTCCACAACAAAACCTTAAGGCAAGTTACGCGCATCTTCAACAAGTCGCAGAACACGCAATAAGTTTTTGCTCCACATCGCACCGATATCCTGATCGGACAAACCTGCCTCACGCATGGCTGAGGTAATTTTGGGCAACCCCGAAATATCCTGTAATCCATGAACACCCCCGCCGCCATCCCAGTCCAGACCGATGCCAATATGAGCAGCACCCATCAGGGCATGCGCATGATAAATGTGCGCCATCACATCATCAAAGCCTGTAAAATCCGGGGGGTATTTTTTATCAATATCACGCCGTGCTTCCAAGAATGCTTTCGTGTCAGCCTCGCTCTTAAGCGGGCTTTCA
>OZSS01001193.1_pt1 | contig 12161 bp, 13 predicted proteins | sample 1779911 | NCBI WGS metagenome assembly OZSS01 (sample SAMEA2603589, study PRJEB24840) | metagenome | biome: Water; feature: Photic zone; material: Seawater sample | place: Mediterranean Sea | collected 2013-11-12 | depth 10 m | reverse complement strand
GTCTATAGGACTTCCTCCACCAAATGCAATGATTGAGTCAAATTGACCACTTTTAATTATATCTACAGCACTTAAAATAGAATTTGAAGTAGGCTCAGGTATAGTATCTTTAAAAATTTCATAACTGGAAAATGTATTCATTATTTTATTTCGTAAGTTTGCGCCTAACGTTCGCCTTGCCATAAAATTTCTGAAATATTTAATCATTTTAAGATTTTTCTCTAAACTTTTAAAAACCTAGTATAAGCATTCTTGCATTTTTAGTCCTACAATTGACATAATAATTGGGCTTCATAAATATAAATGGTGGGAAAAATGAAACTTAGCAAATCTTCTATTGGATTAATTATTGTCTCCTTTGTGTTTTATCTATATGCAACTGACTCCTTCAGTATATTCCAGAGAGATTCGGCTTTAGAGATAGTTGATTTCTCAATCGAAAATTCCCCAGTCAATATTGATATTCCATCCAATCCATACAGAAATCCGTACTACGGTGATTTGCACGTTCATACAAAATATTCATTTGATGCTTATATTTTTGGAGTAACTGCAACTCCATATGATGCATACAGATTTGCCACTGGTGAGGCAGTTAAACATCCATTGGGTTTTGATATGCAATTGAAAGAGCCATTGGATTTTTATGCAGTGACTGATCATGGTTTTTATATGGGGATGATAGAAAACTATGCTGATACTTCATCAAAAATGTCTAAGAATGAGTGGACAAAACCTATTCACAATATAAATAGACCTGAGAATGTAACTGTTGCTTCAACTGGAGAGCGAGCTGATTTATTTAGTTCTGTGTTAAGTCGAGAAATTATAAATAAACCCTTCCCTTGGTGGCATCCAAACTTCTTAGGAGCATGGCTAACAAATAATATTCAGCTTGGTCTAACCTCATTTGATTATGATGTTCACAAGTCTGCATGGGCAGATGTAGCGAAAGCCGCTGAAGAATTCAATGATCCAGGAAATTTCACAACCTTCATTGGTTATGAATATACGACCTCAACAGAAGTAGAAGGCGGTAATTTGCATCGAAATGTTATTTTTAATTCTTCCAATGCTCCAATTAGGCCTTGGACAAGAATTGATTCTCTTAACCCAGAAGATCTTTGGACATGGATGGACAGCTTAAGAGACAATGGCGTTGATTCTTTGGCTATGCCTCACAATAGCAATGGCTCAAATGGTCAAATGTTTGAGGTAGAGACATTTAGAGGAAATCCTATAAGTAAAGAGTATTCAGAAAAGAGAATGAGAAATGAGCCTGTTGTTGAAATGACTCAGGTCAAAGGAACATCCGACACTCATCCCTTACTCTCTCCGGATGATGAATGGGCTGATTTTGAAATCATGGATAAAAGAGTTGGTAGCAGGCCACCAACTTATAGCATGCCACAAGGGGGCTATGTTAGAGATGCTTTTCTAAGGGGTTTAACTTTAGAGTGGGAAGGCCGAGGTAACCCATATAAATTTGGTTTAATAGGTTCTAGTGATACCCATACTGGAGCAGGTGCTTTCGATGAAAATAATTATTGGTCTAAAGTTGGTGTTCTTGATGGTACAGATATGGGAAGAGGAAGCGTACCTCTATCTCAGGATCGAATTGATCAACTCACACAATATTCAATAGACTTCAATCAGCCAGTAAGTACAAAAGAAATTGAAGGCAAAACTTATGCAGATGTCGGCTTTGATCAATGGGGTGCATCAGGATTGGCAGTAGCTTGGGCAGAAGAAAATACTCGAGATTCTATTTTTCAAGCATTTAAAAGAAAAGAAACATTTGCAACAACAGGAACTAGAATAGCAGTAAGGTTCTTTGCTGGCTTTGATATGAAATCAATTGATTTGAATTCTGAAGATATGGTTAAAAATGCATATGCAAAAGGGGTTACCATGGGCGCTGATTTATTCAGTCAAGCTAATCAGACTCCTCAATTTTTAGTATGGGCTCAACGGGATAAATTAGGAGCACCTCTTCAAAGGGTTCAAATTATCAAAGGGTGGGTTGAAACTACGTCTGGTACTCCAAAGGAAAAGATTTACGATGTTGCATGTTCAGATGGCTTGGCAGCAGATCCTGTAACTAATCGCTGTCCTGATAATGGAGCAAGAGTAAATATTAATGATTGCTCTATTTCCAATGATGTAGGAGCGGGAGAGCTCAAAACTACTTGGGAAGATCCAGATTTTGATCCAGCCGTAAAGGCTTTTTACTATGTTCGAGTTCTAGAAAATCCGACATGCAGGTGGTCTACTTGGGATGCATTGAAAGCCGGAGTAAAACCGAGGCCCGATCTGCATGAAACAATTCAAGAGCGCGCGTGGTCCTCTCCAATTTGGTATATACCTGATTCGAGCGATTTAGAGATAATCCCGTTATAAAGTTTAGGATTTGCAGTGAGTCTCAGGATAATTGTATTTTTTTTAATTGGCTTACTAATTTTCATAATTGATGTTGCGTTTAATTCTGAACAAGACTCAAAAGATATTTATATTTCAGACCAAGAATTAACTAGTTTGCTTTCGGCATGGCAGTCACAAGTTGGAAGACCTCCAAATGATGAAGAAATCGTAAATATTATAAATAACTTTGTTCAAGAGGAGATTTTATATAGAGAGGCATTGCTTTTAAATTTAGACGAGGAAGATCGAATTATTAAAAGAAGATTGGCGCAAAAAATTACTTTCTTGAAACAAGAAACTGTTCCAGAAGATCCATCTCAAGAAGAATTAAAAGGATTTTTTGAACAAAATAAAGATAACTACTATGTCCCTGCAACCTATTCGTTTTCTCATCACTATTTTTCAAAAGAATCTAGCGCAAAAGAAAGAGCAACCAAAGCTTTTAACGATTATCAAACTAATGGAGTTGAATTAAAGGGCGATCCATTTTTTCTAGGAAAAAACTTTTATCAGAATAGTGCAAATGAAATTAAAAAAAATTTTGGAGAACTATTTTTCTCTACTATTAAAAATCTTTCTATAAATGAGTGGTCTGGGCCACATGAATCTACATTTGGATATCACATAATAATATTGAAAGAAGTTAAAACTGGATTTTCGCCCCCTCTTGAAAAGGTCCTAATAAAAGTTCAGCAAGATTTTCTTTCACAGGCTCAGGATAAGGCTATTGCAAAATATATTAATGAAATAAGATCTCAATATAGGGTCATTATCAATCCAGATTATAAGTTTTAATGATTTATAAGCTTGCTAAAACATTAGTCATTCTTGTTTGTTCAACTACATTATTCTCTCATGAGTTTAATCCGGCTCACTTAGTTGTGGATGAGCTTGCTGATAATGAATATCAAGTGAGTTGGATGTATCCAATAAAAAACATTGGTGTAAGAGCAGAAGTTTTTTTTCCAGATAATTGTGAAAGAGAGGGTCAACTGCCTAGTCAAAAGGGAAAATATTTGGTCGAAAGAATATCCCTCGATTGTGAAAGCTCTCTAAAAGGCCAAGTAATTTCTGTAAACAATTTAAGTGTGCTCACAGATGCCTTGATAACAATTACCCATTCCAACGGAGAGGTGTTTGAAGGCCTTATGAACCTTAAAAGATCATCGATAGAGATTCCTTTTCAAAAGCAAGTTTATCCAATGGGATATTTCACTCTAGGCATTGATCATCTAATGAGTGGAAATGACCATATTCTTTTCATCTTAGGACTACTTTTTTTAATTTCTGGTTTTTTCAACGCAGTAAAAACAATCACTGCATTTACCCTTGCACATAGTATTACCCTAGGTTTATCAGTATTTGAACTAGTCTCACTACCGCAAGCAACTGTAGAGGCAATAATTGCACTTACTATCATTTACCTTGGTTTAGAGGTCAGTGAAAGTAAAAAATATAAATCTACACCTTGGCTTGTTGCTTTTGGCTTTGGATTATTGCATGGACTGGGTTTTGCTAATGCCCTCACTGGTATTGGTATCGGCAATGAGCAGCTGCTACTTTCTTTACTATTCTTTAACCTGGGCATTGAAGCAGGTCAGCTTTTGTTGGTTCCTATATTTGGATCAGTTATCTGGCTTTCGCAAAAACTTAACTTTTATAAACAATCAGCTACTTTTACCTCATTAATTTTAGGTGGCATGGGCTTTTTCTGGCTGATCGATAGAGTAAGTGGAATATTAATATAAGATCAGAATTTAAGAATTAAAAATTACTTAATCTCTTTTCAATAATGCTTTCAGCCTCACTCATGATGCCATCGATTAGTTCTTGAACTGTTGGTATATCATTTACCAAGCCCGCAACCATTCCACAAGACCAAGCACCAGCCTCCATAGTTCCTTCATGCATAATCTTTGGATAAACTCCAGCAACCTCATCAGCAATATCTTGGAAAGTAAGTTGATCCCCTAAAGCATTTTCCTTTTCCATAAGGCGCTCTACTGCTTCATTATTAAGAACCCTTTCGGTGTTTCTTAATGAGCGCATAATTAATCTAGTATCCAGTTCAGAAGCATTAACAATTGAATCTTTAACATTTTGATGGACTGGCGCTTCTTGAGTTGCTATAAATCTAGTACCCATATTCATGCCTTCTGCTCCAAGAGCCATGGCCGCAACTAAACTTCTTGCATCAGCCATCCCCCCTGAGGCAACAAAAGGAATTTCAAGTTCGTCAGCTGCACGAGGTAAAAGAATAAAATTAGGAATATCATCTTCACCAGGATGACCGCCGCATTCAAAACCATCAACCGACACAGCATCACATCCTATTGATTGTGCTTTTAATGAATGTCTTACCGAGGTGCACTTATGAATAATTTTTATTCCTGCATCCTTTAAAGCAGGCAAATATTCAGCAGGATTTCTTCCAGCTGTTTCAACTATGGGAACATCTCCACCAATAATTACATCGACCAATCCAGGATAATCTGGAGGCGTTAATGAAGGTAAAAATGTAAGATTCACAGCAAAGGGTTTGTCGGTCATCTCCTTGCATCGAGCTATCTCATTTGCAAGCTTTTCAGGCGTTCCTTGTGTTAGACCCGTTATAGTTCCAAGGCCCCCTGCATTTGATACTGCTGCGGCTAACTCAGCAAATCCTACATGATGCATTCCACCCTGTATAATAGGATGCTCTATACCAAATAACTCTGTAATTTTTGTTTTCATGTTTTCTCCTTTTTTACTTCATATCAACTGGGGTTAAGAAATCTTCAAATTGCTTTTGAAGTCTCTGCATTCCTGATATCCATCTATCCCTATCATTACCCTTTCTAGAAACATACTCAGCTACTTCTGTATGAGGTAATACTAAAAATTTTTCTTCTGCAATGCATTTTAAAACTTCTTGAGCAACTTCATCTGGCTCCATCATTCCGTCTACACCAGCTACACCAGGACCTTGAGCAGTCATTGCTGTTCTAACTGCCTGAGGACAAAGACAAGAAACACCAATACCCTTTTCTCCATAGGTTATCTTGACCCATTCAGCAAAACTAACTGCAGCTGCTTTAGTAACTGAATAGCCTGCTGCTCCTAACTGCGTCAGAAGCCCGGCTGCTGATGAAGTATTAACTAGATAGCCTTCTCCTCTTTCAATCATCTGAGGTAGAACATGTTTAGCTGCAAAGATATGAGATTGAACATTCACATCCCAAATATTCTGCCAATCTGATGCCTCAACTTCAAAAAATCCTGGCACCCCACCAATTCCTGCATTAGAACAAAAAATATCAATGCCACCAACATGCTCATCTGCCTTTTCAATCAGATTGATAATATCCTTTTCATTTCCAACGTTCGCTTTGACAGCAATACCATCAACTGAATCAGCTGTTTCTTGTGCGCCATCGAGATTTATATCTACAGCAATTACTGATTTAGCTTCTGCTTGATGAAAAGCTTCGCATAGAGCCTTACCAATGCCACTAGCTGCACCAGTGACAATAACTCTTTTATTTTTTACATCCATTAATTTATATCATTAATTATTATTTCATCTGAGTCTAATGGCAAAATAACCATAGTGCCATCTTTTGTGGAACTCCATTCTTTCCTAATATCATTAACTCCTCGAAAAAACATTCTCTCTGTTAGATTATTTCTTGGTGCTGGAGTTAAATGATAAAAAAATAAATGGCCAACGTTAGCCAAGTTTGCAACCTTAGCAGCTTCTATTGGTGTTGTATGATACGTCTCAATATCATTTAAAATTGTAACTAATCCCTTATTGCTTTCCAAAGCTTTTCTCATAATATCCAACTGATGATTTGCTTGGGCCTCATGAAATAAAACATCCGCATCTTTTGCATGTTTAATTACATTTTCGTCGTAAATAGTATCTCCACTAATAACAATTGATCTCCCCTTGTAATCAAAACGAAATCCTAAAGCGGGAACAACTGGATCATGAGTTACCTTGAAGGCAGTTACCTTTAAACCATCTTCATCAATAATTACAGGGTTTGATAAATCTATCGTAAAAGTATTAAAACCAGCAATATCTTTTGGTGCTATTTCATTACCATGATGCTCATATCTATATTGATAGTCCAACTGATATGCATCCTCAAAACCTTGAGTTACTAGTTCAACTCCTGCAGGACCATAAACATCCATGGGCTTCGTGTGAGAGGTATTAACCCATGTCATTAAATGGAGATCTGCAAGATCAGAGATATGATCAGAGTGAAGATGAGTTAGAAGAGTTGCACGAATCTTATTTGCATCTATTCTCCAATTACCTAGATTTGCAGCACTCCCATCTCCAATATCAACAACATAGTAATTACCTCCTGCATTGACCAAAATACACGTTTGCGCCCTTCCTGGAGATGGGAGTGGGGATCTAGAGCCACAAACAACAGCGGACAATGAATTATCATTTAAATCAGCCGTTGTGCTCCCCAAAGTTTGAGCAAATCTTAGCATTAGACGATCTTGGACAGCTGGAACTCTCGTTAAAACAGTCACCAAAATAAAGCAAGTTAAAGCAAAAATTGATATATATTTGAGGAGTTTCATAATTTTAATCTTGTGTTGAAATCCGCGAACCAACAAAGATTAAAAATAGACCTACAACTACCTCTACAACAATTGCTGACATTGCGAATGGTGCATCGTAAATTAAAGTTGAAAGGGTTCTATATATAGCTGCTATCAATAAAAGCATTGAAGGTGCATAAAACCAGTGACGTGTTGTTGTAATCACTCCAACTAATGTCATTGCCCCAACTGTGATAAAGAAACTTCCTATATCACCAATTTGTGTGCTCAGCCCAGCACCCTCTAGCAAAGGCATGCCTAATTGCTCGGCAATACTTGCTGGATTAACAATCCACTGGATTCCATTTATTAAAAAAAAGAATCCTAAAAGGCCAGCGACTATTCTCAACAAATTTTTCATTTAATTCTCCTTATGTCAGTTAAGTTTACGATTATTCCTTCGCTAGGATTGATTTTTCCATCAACCATTTCTTTATAAGTACTGGTAAAGTTTTCTAAGCCATGAATTTCCTTGATCTGCATCCACGTTTTACTTTGCTGCGCTCTAGCAGCCATGAAGGAATTTGTTTTTTTTGCATAAACATCATGTCCCCAGTCTCCAATTCGCTTTTGAATGTGCGCTGGAGCGAAAAAGAATTCTGTTCTTTCTCTTAGCATCGCTTGCCCTAAAGCATCTTCTGCAGTGGTTCCATTGTCCCAATGAGTCAGGCCAACAGTTAAACACTTTATCATTTTACCCTCAAGCTCTCCATGAAGTTTTCCTAATATTTCTCTGTTGCCAGCCATATCAACCATTATAGAGCCAGCAGAATAATCTATATTCTTAAGCTCATCGTATGAAATTATCTGATCATAACAGCCCAAACTTTCTATAAATTTTGTATTTCTGGCAGATGTTAAGCCAATAATTTTTGGCGAATTATCTATATCGGCTAAACCCTGAGCCAGACCAATTGCTGTTTTACTTGAAGCGCTAATAATAATTATTTGAGATGCTCCAAAATAGGCATCTTCTGCTAAAGCGTCGCATAAACAAAATGCTGTAATATGCAGTGGAAATAAAAGTGCTCTGATTGCATCCATCGATGCATCATAGTTTTGATCTCCATCAAGTCTGATGTAATTGTTATAAACAGGCGGTAATTCTTTTCGATGCTCTTTGCCGTCACTAAAACTTTGATATGAGATTTTAGTTGGCTTTAAAGTTAGTGAGTTTGCAGCTGGGAAATAACCAAACAGTCGCTCTCCAATATTAAAACCTTCGACATTTGAATCAGTAATTTCTGCAAATCCCCACACAGGTATACAGCCCCATTCATTCTTTTCGTCATGCCCTGCTGGAAAAAATTTCCAATATCCAATGGTATCGCCAGCTACTCCATAAGTAACGTTATTTGCCGTAAAAGCATAACTTTCAATCTTGACAATAATTTCATCATCATCAATCACAGTTAAATCAATATCAACGATTCTTGATTTTGTTAAGTCAGATTTTAAAGTTTGAAATTGATTCACGGTATTATCCCAATGTTATTTTTTTTGTATCAGTGAAAGACTGAAAAGTATTATTAAAAGAAAAGCTGCAAAAGGAGCACCAACTTCACCAGGAGTATCGCCAACTGTATAAATCCCTTGAATAGTGATGTCTTCCCTTATCATAGGATATCCAAATGCTCTAAAACTCCATTCAAATAACCATAGTAAATACATTAATGGAATGAGTGCTCTGTATCGAAAAATAACAATCCAGCAAATAAGACAAATTATTAACTGCGCAAAACCCCAAAGGGAAAAAAATCTATAGATTAACACCATAGGATCAGCGTTACCTTCAATGGATATAAAATTTCCTATTTCATGAAATCCATATTTCTCAAAAAGCATATGAATGATTGATCTCCATGTCATCAAAAGTGTGAATAAAATGAATCCCCAAAGAGCGATCTTATGGCCATTAAAGTTATTGTCAGCCACCAGGGGAAAGATTTTGTTAAACACTACATAGCACCTTCTTTTGTTTCTATATTTAATTGCCCAAGCAACCCTGCAGATCTATGTTTTTCACTTTCTTGATAATCTTTATCCATCATCATTTCTAGCATAGCTTTTCTACTAGGGTATCTAGCAATCGCAACACTATCCCATAAATCCTCAACCTCACCGAGCATTAATCGGCTAACATCTCCACCAAAGATTATCTCAGCTCCAACTTTTTTTAAATGTTCTTTTACTTCAGTTGCATAAATAAAATATGCCTCCCTGCCTGAAAGCTTTGAATCTCTTCCATCTGCATACTCTGCTTTATCTCTAAACTTTAAAAGATTTACCATTGATATTGGTGAGTCACTATCGCCCTCAAGGAATCCATCCATTTGCTCCTGATTAGGTGTTAGCATATTTTTAACTTTCATTGTCACTCTCCCATGGTGATAGCTTTTTTGAATGCAGGCCTATTAGCAATCTTTGCAACATAATCTTTAATATTTTGCATCTCATCACTTACGCAACCAAGTCTGTTTGCCATAAAACAAGAATGTCCGAGCATCAAATCTGCAGCAGAAAAGTCTCCAATTAAATAATCTTTATCTGCAAGATTTTCATTAACTGGAGCTAAAGATTTTGTTAGTAGGTTTTTCGCTTGATTTAATACAACTTCATCTCTTCTATCAGGTGGTAATAAAATTGTTTGAACTACGATTTGATTCATAGGAGGCATAACCATACCCTCACAGTAGTGATACCACTGAAGATAAAAAGGAAATTCAGGAGCATCTGAGTTAGGCTTCAAGCCTCCATTTTTATGTCTCTCAAGAACATAATCAATAATTGCACCAGATTCAAAAATTGAAATATCGCCATCTTCTAATACTGGAACTCTTCCAAGCGCATGTCTTGATCTATGCTCAGGTGATTTTAGGCCTTCTTTGGTGAATGGCATAATATTTACCTCATATTCCAAACCTAACTCCTCTAAAAGCCAAACTACTCTTCCCGATCTAGTTCCAGCTACAAAATGTACTTTTAACATTTCTTCCTCCTTTTTTATTTTTTCACCATTTTTTCGGCATTCTTTGTAAACTCTTTCATTTTTTCATCGTTATCTAGAAGTTTTTCAATCTTTACAGGAACTGCAATACCTTCAAGCATTCCAGGCTGCTTATACATTGCTTTTCTCCATCGCTCAAGGTGATCTAGTCCATCAACTGAAATTCCTGACCATTTGTGTGTTCTCACCCAACACCAATTAGCAATATCTGCTATTGAGTAGTCTGTTGCAAGCCACTCCTGTTTAGCTAAATGGTTGTCAAGCACTTCAAATAATCTTCTGCCTTCATTTTGGTATCGATCTATCGCTGGCTGGATTTTTTCTGGGAAATACCGAAAAAAGACATTTGCTTGACCCATCATAGGACCAACTCCGCCCATCTGAAACATCAACCATTCTAGAACTTTTGCTTTTTCATTTAGATCACATGGCATCAGCTTCCCAGTCTTTTCTGCAAGATAAATCATAATGGCTCCTGATTCAAAAATAGCCAAATTGTTTGCATCCCTGTCCACAATTGCAGGAATTCTTCCATTAGGACTAATTGCAAGAAAATCAGGCTCCTTTTGCTCATTCTTGGATAAATTAATGATATGGGTTTCATAATCTAATCCCATGGCTTCCAGAGTGCATGAAACTTTATGACCGTTGGGGGTTGGGGCTGTATAAAAATCAATCATTTTTGCTCCTTACAATTAAATTCTCACATCCAGTTTTCTCTAAAAAACTTGTTATTTGTTTTTGGTCATCTTCATCTAAAGCACTAAACTCATCGTTAATCCATTTCAAGCATTTTGCTTGATAGGGAAAGCTTTGTTGCTCCCATTCAGTGCCATCAATATTAGTTTTCCAAATTTTTTCTTTTGTATCAATAGCATTAGCATTTGCTAGTAGTGCAGGGACATAAACTTTGCCTATTTCTTGAAAAAGGCCAGACAAATTGTTTTCAACATCCTCAAAATTTATCCAATCTTCCTGATGAACGTCTATCCCACTCATGTCCTCCATTTGATCGATCCAAGCGATAACTCGAGGAGACACGGCATGCGCGATATTGCTAGATGTAGGATCAAAACCAACTAATTGGGTAAGCTGTCCATAAATTGCATAATCTGATGATGAAGGACGTTTACCAAACAAATATGGGTTAAGTGACAAACAATAATCAAGTTTTTTTAAAAACCTTTTGTAACTAGCTTCAATTATAGGAGCGGTTTTTTGATTGGAACCGACAACCCATAAACGACTTGTCTGCAATTCAGAAATATATTTTTTAAATTCCAAGTGGCTTATATCGTCTAAACTTACATCATGCATAAGTGGCAAAATAGTCCCCGCCTTTTCTATATCATTTGAAAAATGCCATCGATAATGGAACATGTATTTAGTTACCCACTCATCACCAAAATCTTCAAGAACATAATTTAAAAAATTTAATTTTGGATCAGAAGGAATTACGCTCCTTAAAGTAAATTCATTTTCTAGATGACGAATAATTGGAGTTGAATCTGTAATAGCCTTATTCTGACCATCAACATTAAATATAATTACTGGGAGTAGCATTGGCTTTGGTTCTTCTAATTTCATCTTTTTGATTAAGTTTCGAGGATCTCCCCACTCAACTGTATAACAAATTCTTCGATACCTCATTAATGCAAGCATCTTTCTGGTATAAGGCGATGCTGGATTGCCTGCCATTGGAATAGGATTTAGGCTTTTCATATTCAAAATGTCTGGGAAGACATTTTTTTACAAGTCTGATTGAATTCTAAAATAGTTTCTTCAATTATTTGTGATACGGGTTTAATTTGATCAATTAAACCTGCTGATTGTCCAGTCAGCGCTGGTGCGGCGTTCATATCGCCCCCAAAATAAAGATCTTGAATCTTCATCATATCTGTCATTTCCATAACTCCAGCCTCATGAATTATTTTTGTAAATTCAGTTTTTAAAGCACGGATACATGGCTTAGATTTTTTGTTAAGAATCCAGGTTCCTTGCTCATTAGAGTCAAGAATAGCATTCTTAAAATTTTCGTGGACTGGACTCTCTTTCGAAGATACAAACCTTGTTCCCATTTGGATGCCTTCAGCTCCGGCAGCAAATGCAGCAGCCATACCTACTC
>OZSS01001192.1_pt1 | contig 12162 bp, 9 predicted proteins | sample 1779911 | NCBI WGS metagenome assembly OZSS01 (sample SAMEA2603589, study PRJEB24840) | metagenome | biome: Water; feature: Photic zone; material: Seawater sample | place: Mediterranean Sea | collected 2013-11-12 | depth 10 m | reverse complement strand
GTCCTAGTCTTGAGCTCGTGCTCGATTGCGCCGACCGACCGCACGGCCATAGGTCCTACCACCATCGAAAAACTGCCCACAGTAAGAGCGCCTACGAGAATAAGGAACACCACCGGTCGAAGCAGATGGGAAAGCCCCAAACCCGACACGGCCATGATGGTCAGCTCGTTCTGACGGCTCCAGCGACCGAGCACCAGCAGCATCGCCACAAACATCATGAGCGGCAAAATGACGTCCATATACGCGATAACTTTCAGGAAAAGCAGCACGAAAATGCTGTCGACTGGAATGATGCCTTCCGCAGCCTGGCGAAGAAATCCTAGGACGCGAACCACCACAAAGATACAGAAAATTACGGCCGTCACCGCAAAGCTGGTCAGCAGTACTTCCCGGGCCAATGCCCTGCGAAGAATCATGAGTTATGCCGCAAACGAGGTTTTGACATTGCGCTCTGTCACCAACCAAAATACGGCATCATTTTACGTGAATCAGGGATTCTCTCCTACCGGCCCCTCAGCGCCCGATCCACTTCTTCAGGAAATTTATGAAAATTCAACTCTCTTCCCCAGATATGCTCGATGCCCGGACGGACTGTCTCGTCGTTGGTGTCAGGGAAAATGCACAGCAGCCGCAAAGCACACGCAGGATAGACAAAGCGACAAAGGGCCTTATCGACTCGCTGATGCGCTCAGGCGATATTAACGGGCGACCGGGAAGCGCACTGATGGTGCCCTCACCTGCCGGGATTGAGGCGAAACGCCTGCTGCTCGTCGGGGTAGGCGATAAACCTGACGTCGACGACTTCGCAAACGCTACACGCGCGGCGGCGCGTCAACTCTGCAGCAGTCGATCGGTCAGCGCGGTTGTCGCCCTGACCGAGGTTGCAGTCTCCGGTGCCGACCCGAGGGCGCGCGCCCGGATGCTCTCCCAGGCGATTGAGGAAGCAGGTTATCGATTTAACCAGCTGAAATCTGCCGAAGGGAAGGAAGCAGCACGCCGGGAATGCACCGTCAAACGCGTCAGTCTTTTAGGTGGCTCGACAAAAAATGATACGTCAGTGCGTAAAGGCATCCAGGAAGCCCGTGCCATCGCCCATGGCATGTCGCTGGCCAAAGACCTGGGCAATCTGCCGGGAAATATCTGCACCCCCAGCTATCTCGCCAACCAAGCAAAAAAACTTGGAAAAAGTCACAAACTAAAGGTGAATGTACTGGATGAGGCCAAGATGAAAGCGTTGGGTATGGGGGCGCTGCTCTCGGTTTCCCGTGGCAGTCGTGAACCCGCCCGACTCATCATCATGGAGCATCAAGGAGGCCGCCGTTCGGATCCCCCGGTAGTGCTGGTGGGTAAAGGTCTTACGTTTGATGCCGGCGGTATCTCGCTGAAGCCGGCTGGCGCGATGGATGAAATGAAATACGACATGTGCGGCGGCGCGAGCGTTTTTGGCGCTATGGTCGCGGCGGCGGAGCTTAATCTGAAATTAAACGTCATCGGTATCGTACCCAGCAGCGAAAACCTACCTGACGGCGCTGCCAATAAACCCGGCGATATCGTGACCAGCATGGCAGGAAAGACTATTGAGATTCTCAATACTGACGCCGAGGGTCGGCTTATCCTTTGTGATGCCTTGACCTATGCCGAGAGATATAAACCGGCCGCCGTCATCGATATCGCCACCCTGACGGGGGCCTGTCTTGTGGCCCTTGGTCATCCGGCATCAGGACTGTTCTCTCCTGATGATGATCTTGCCGATGAACTGCTTGCGTGTGGAGAAACTGCCCGGGATCGGGCCTGGAGATTGCCCATCTGGGACGAGTATCAGAAGCAACTCGACAGTCCTTTTGCGGACATGGCGAATATTGGCGGGCGCACCGCGGGCGCGGTCACTGCCGCCTGCTTCCTGGCCAGATTTACCAAAAATATGACGTGGGCACATCTCGACATCGCCGGCACCGCGTGGCACTCAGGAGCAAACAAAGGAGCCACCGGACGCCCGGTGCCGATGCTGGTACGGTTCCTGATCAACCGTGCGGAAGCCTGAAGGAGCCTCAACCGAAATGGCCTGCCGCGTAGACTTCTATGTTCAGGCCGCAGAGGCTCCCAAGGGGCATCTCACGCTGGCCTGCCGCGTGACCGAAAAAGCGTACCAGGCAGGTCACCGAATTTACCTACGTTGCGAGGATGCGCAACAGGCCAATGAGCTGGATGAATTGCTCTGGACATTTTCGCAGAGCAGTTTTGTGCCGCACCAGCTGGTGTCCTCCGGCCGGTCCGATGCCCCCGTTACCATCGGGCATACGCCCCCCAAGTCGGAGGATACGGAAGTGATTGTCTCGCTGACTCACGAACCGATCCCGGACGTGGGCAGGTTTGCCCGGATAGCTGAGATTGTGGGGCACGACAGCACACAGCGCGAATCGGGAAGAAAACGGTACCGGTTTTATCGTGAACAAGGGCTTGATCCCGTCACGCATGAGATCCGGTTATAACGGAGTCTCAGCACCGTGAGCATAGAAAACAAAAAAGATAAAGAAGAAAGTCGAGAGAAACTGATCCAAGAGTTACAGGATCTGGGACAATTGATCGCACCAAACGACAGCCCTTCCTCTGAGACTGAGTCGCCTTCTGAGCCTGCGCCCTTGCTCACACCTCTGTCGGACGCGTTTGACGAAGCAAGCACAGAGACCACCGAAGTCGAGGTTCCCGAGGGGCCTGCGACGGTTGACATGTTCGTCGCTGACGATCCCCCAGAAAGCACCCTCCCCGCAAGTCACGGTGAAGCCCCGAACGCAGCGCCGCCATCCCATGAATCAGAGCAAGGCCTGGATCAGGATCAGGATCAGACAACAACACCATCACCGCCGCCCGAAACCTTTGAATCGGCCGCGGTTGAAACGGTTCTGGATACGCCACCCGATAACCCCGGTTCCGGAGGTTCGGGCGCCTATCTGGATGAACTGGTAGATGAACTGGTCGGCGCCGTCGAAAAGCGGCTCTCGCTGCAATCAGGCGAATCTCTCCCAGAATCGCTTCGGGACGAATTGTCTCGTGATATCAAGGATCGTCTTGCTCCCTGGTGGAGCGAAGGCTGATCCTGGCGAAGGTCTGTCTATTTATAAGCTGGGCACCCGTTAGCCTATACTTCTGCGTCCTGAATTTCGCCCTTTTCTTCCGACGTTGAAAATACCCCGATGAGCACCAAAGCCCTCAGCAAAACCTACGATCCGCACACCATAGAACGCACCCTTTACGAATCGTGGGAAGCGCAGGGTGCTTTCCAGCCTGCGGGTGACGGACCTGCCTTTTGCATATCGATTCCCCCGCCAAACGTGACGGGCAGTCTGCATATGGGCCACGCCTTTCAGGACACCATCATGGATGCCCTGATCCGTTATCACCGCATGCGGGGGCACAGAACCTTGTGGCAGGCCGGGACCGACCACGCAGGCATTGCCACGCAAATGGTGGTCGAGCGTCAACTCAACCAACTCGGGAAAACCCGTCATGATCTTGGCCGGGACACTTTCATCGAGCGGGTTTGGGAATGGAAGCAGGAATCAGGAGGAGCCATCACGCAGCAGTTGCGCCGTATAGGGGCGTCTTTGGATTGGAGTCGTGAACGTTTCACCATGGACGAGGACCTCTCGGTCGCGGTGCGGGAAGTCTTTGTTCAGTTGTATGAAGAGGGTCTGATCTATCGAGGCAAACGACTCGTCAACTGGGATCCGATTCTTCATACGGCCGTGTCCGATCTGGAGGTACTGTCTCAGGAAGAGGCAGGTTCACTCTGGCATCTTCGGTATCCACTGGCTGACAACAGTGGTCACGTTGTTGTTGCCACCACACGGCCCGAGACGATGCTAGGCGATACCGCGGTGGCCGTTCACCCAGATGATGAGCGCTACCGGCATCTGGTTGGCAAACAAATCCGGTTGCCGCTGACAGATCGATCGATCCCGATCATCGCGGACGACTATGTTGACCCAGAGTTCGGCACCGGCTGTCTCAAGATTACCCCTGCTCATGACTTTAATGATCACGAAGTGGGTCTTCGCCACGAGATGCAGCCGATCAATGTCCTAGATCCGAGCGCTGCGATTGATCTGCCGGATTCGCCTTATCACCGCCTTGATCGATATGCCGCCCGTGAGCGGATCGTTGCTGATCTACAGACGATTGACCTGGTCGAGCGAATCGATGAACACACCCTGATGGTGCCTCGTGGGGACCGCTCTGGGGCCGTTGTCGAACCGTATTTGACCGACCAGTGGTTTGTGCGGGCAGGTCCTCTGGCGGAACCCGCCATCAAAGCGGTGGAAGACGGACGCATCCGCTTTGTTCCTGAAAACTGGAGCCGCACCTACTTTGAATGGATGCGAAACATCCAGGACTGGTGCATCTCCCGGCAGATCTGGTGGGGTCATCGGATTCCTGCCTGGTATGACCACGAGGGAAATATATTTGTTGGGCGAGATGCCGACGAAGCACAGAAAAAAGCGTTCCAGCATCACGGCAAAGCCGTCGCGCTGCATCAGGATGAAGATGTTCTGGATACCTGGTTTTCTTCTGCGTTATGGCCCTTTTCAACCCTGGGGTGGCCCAAGGCCACCGAGGATCTAGCCACTTTTTATCCCACCACGGTGCTGGTGACGGGCTTTGACATTATATTTTTCTGGGTCGCCCGGATGATCATGTTCGGTCTTAAGTTCACCGGCCAGGTCCCTTTTCGCGCGGTGTACGTCCACGGCCTGGTTCGCGATGCCGATGGCGAAAAGATGTCCAAATCCAAAGGCAACGTTCTTGACCCCCTCGATTTGATTGACGGGATTGGACTGGACGCGCTGGTGGCAAAACGCACCACTGGACTTATGCAGCCCCAGATGGCGGAGCGCATCGAAAAAGTCACGCGGCGGCAATTCCCTGACGGCATTCCATCGTTCGGCACTGATGCCCTGCGATTCGCTTTTGCCAGTCTTGCAACCCAGGGGCGCGATATCCGTTTTGACTTGGGACGCATCGAAGGCTTTCGCAACTTCTGTAACAAACTGTGGAATGCCTCACGTTTTGTCATGATGAATACGGAATCTTTGTCGGGTCACCCTCTTGATGACTTTGAGACCGGGCCGGCTGAGCGCTGGATTACCTCGCGACTGCAGCAGGTCGCAGGCGAGATCCGCAAATCGATGGAGGCGTACCGTTTTGACCAGGTAGTCCAGGCACTGCATGCCTTTATCTGGGATGAATACTGCAGTTGGTATCTGGAAATCGCCAAGATCCAACTTTCTGATCCCGATCTACCGGACTCTCGCAAAGATGGCGTGCGCCAGACACTGGTCAACACACTGGAGAGCGCGCTGCGCCTGACCCATCCCGTTATGCCGTTCATTACCGAGGCTCTGTGGCAACAACTGCGTTCACGTACCACCGTCGACGGGGACTCCATCATGCACCAGCCTTACCCGCAACAGGATGATCAGTTCATTGATCCGGGAGCCGTAGAAGATCTGGAATGGGTACAGTCCGTAGTGGGCGGTATTCGCAATATTCGCGGTGAGATGAACATCGAACCCAAGGTCTCTTTCCCTGTCACCCTGCAGGGTGGAGATGACAAGGATGACGGGCGCAGTCGGGCTTTCTCGGGTTTACTCATTGCACTCGCCCGGCTAGACCGGATTGAACACCTGCCTGAGGATGCACAGGAGACTGAAGAATACGCCACTGCACTAGTTGGAAAAATGAAAGTACTGGTGCCCCTGGGATCCATCATCGACCGCGATGCCGAATTGAGTCGGCTGACCCGGGAGGTTGAAAAACTGACAATCGATCTCAAGCGCTGCGAGGATAAACTGTCGAATCCTAAGTTTGTCGACCGAGCCCCCGCCGAGGTCGTCAACAAAGAGCGTAGTCGTGCAGAACAGGTCGTCCGGGATCTAGAAGAGTTGAAATCCCGTCAGCAACGCATCGCTGACTTACGCTGACCCGTTATCAAGTCGGGATCCAATCCTGCTGTGAGCCAGCGTTTGGGTCACCAACGCCGTTAACGCAACGGCGGCAGCCTCAACGCGCAGTACTCCCTCGCTAAGAGATACCATGGTTGTCTGGGTTTGATGCAGTCGTGCAAATTCACTCTCTGACAGCCCGCCTTCCGGACCTACCAGAAGGCGAACCTGTTTGGCTTCCACAAGGCTTTCCTCGATCACTGCACTACGGGATTCCCCTTCTTTGTGGGCCACCAAATTAACAACGCCGTCATCGCTCGGGCCGCTAATCCACTCAGCGAGATCTATCGAGGAGCGCACAAGTGGCATCCAGGGCCGTTGGCTCTGCTTGCAGGATTCAATCAGCACCCGACGCCATCGATCCTGAGATCCGGTACCAGCACGGCTGACGCTTCGCTCAAAGTTCACCGGCGTAAAGTCTGTCATGCCCAACTGCGTGACCATATCCAGCATCGTGGTCTGACGATCCCCTTTTGGCAGGGCGCTGGTCAGGTGAATCCGGACCTCGGGCAGCGCCCAATGTTGCTGCGCTTCTAAAGCCAGATGCACCTTGAGGGGCCGTTTGATCACCTCACTGATTCGTGCTGCGGCCGTACGGCCGGCGCCGTCAAACACGCAGACCACATCACCCTCGCGCAGTCGGCGGGCACGAACAGCGTGGGCCGCCTCGGTGTCTTCCAAAACCGCGGCAGTGCCCGTTGATGCCAACTCTGGCAGATAAAGCCAGTGGGTCATCGGACTCCTCCGCCAGCAAGGTAGACGTCGTAACGCACCGCCTTGCCTTGGTAAACGATATCCGGCGTTCCGCCAAGCGGCTGCGCATGACGCGGACGTTTGACGATGACTCGCCCACGGGCATGCAAACGGGCCACCTGAAGCAGTGTCGCCCCATCCGCATCCTCCCCTGCAAGACGGCGCAAAAACTGCTGGGCTTTACGGGGTTTAGCGGTATGGCGATCTCGATCGGGGAACATCGGATCCAGAAATATCACATCTACTGTCTTTAGCGAACCGATTTTTTCGATAGCATCGCCACAAACCACCTGGAGTCCTCCCGTTTCGTGACCAGGACAGCAGGCCGACGCCGCCTCTAGCATGATCGCAGCCACCTCTACCCGTTCAATGGCGACCACAGCCTTGCCGCGACGTACAAAGTCGAATGTATCGGAACCGAATCCCGCGGTGGCGTCAATAATGGATTGACATTGGCGTCCAAGCGCCCGCGCAAGCAGGTCTTTGCCGGCCGGCGCATATCGGCGTTTTGCCACATCAATGGTCAGGGCCCGGGTACGGGGCTGCGTGGTATCCCGCAGTGCCAGTCTGTCCTGAGATACTTCGAGAACCATTCCTGAGACCGCATTAGGATCGCAAGACACCGCAGTGTTAAGACGCAAAGCAAGCGCCTGCGCTCTCGGCAGGGATTGCGCGTCCAGCGCGACAACAGCCACTTTCTCCTTTTTTGACATCAACGACTTTTGACTCTTTACTGGTGTTGGGATAAAACCCTAGTCATATCCAATTTAACCACGGACATTTCTTGGGATGGGATTTCTCACAGGTAAACGCGCGCTGGTGACTGGCGTGGCTTCGAACCGATCAATCGCTTGGGGCATTGCAACGGCTATGGCCCGGGAGGGTGCGGAACTGGTACTCACGTACGAAAATGACAAGTTGGGGGGTCGAGCAGAAAAGTTTGCAGCAGAGCTGGGATTTGAGAAAACTGTCCGGTGCGATGTCTCTCAGGACAGTGATATCGAATCACTGCAGACGACATTGCAAGAACATTGGGAGCAATTGGATATTCTCGTGCACTCCATTGCCTTTGCGCCGAGGGAGGAACTGGAGGGGATGTTTCTGGACTCGGTCACCCGGTCCGGTTTTGCAACGGCCCACGAGATCAGTTCATATAGCTTTACCGCACTGGCACGCGCGTTGCGTCCGATGATGCCCTCTGGCGGATCGATGTTGACCTTGAGCTATATCGGCTCACAGCGTTCGATGCCGGGTTATAACGTCATGGGTCTGGCCAAAGCGAGTCTTGAGGCCAATGTACGCTATCTGGCGCAGTCTCTCGGCTCAGAGGGTATACGGGTTAACGGTATCTCTGCCGGGCCGATCAAAACACTCGCGGCCTCTGGGATCAAGGGATTAAAGCAGATGCTGAATTTCTATGAGGACACGGCACCGTTGGGTCGGGGAGTGACCATCGAGGAGGTAGGAAATACGGCAGCATTCCTGTGCTCTGACCTTGCGTCTGGTATCACAGGAGAGATTACCTATGTTGATGGCGGATTCAATACAGTCGGTATCAGTCCGAACGTTGCCAACGGATCCTGACCAACGAAGGCCCGGAAGCTCTCAGCCTATAGGTTTTCCTCAAAGACTTCGACGCTGGCGGCCGACCGCAAAGCACGGCTCGCCCCTGCGTACAGTTCTTCTCCGACCCGTGCGCTGATCAGCGATCTGATCTGCTCGCGCTCCTCCGGGCTGATCTCGTCTGGATTGCCTGACACCACCTCCGCCAGCCGATACACCGCATAACGGCCGGCATCGAGCCGAGTACCCCCGTAAACCGACTGCCCAGCGAGAGGTACGGGTGCCGCGTAGACCGCTTGCGCGACACGCTGGTCATCTGGATCAGAAATATCTTCAGCGTCCTGTGGAAGATCGTACACAGGCAATCCGGCCCCCTCAAGAACACTCGCCCAGGGTGAACCGGCGCGAAGCTGATCCATCATCCTGTCGGCAGTTTCTTCCTGACCAGCGAGCGCTGCCTGCGCCAGGAGATCATCGGCTATCTCCTGGCTGACGTCTTCCAGATCCATTTGGCGCTGGTCACGGAAATCCGCAAAATGCACCGCGATCAACAGATCGCTATCGATCTCAATCATCTCGCTGTTCAGACGGTCGACACGGACTTCCTCGCTGAAAGCCGCATCTCGCACGGCAGCGTGGCTCGCGACCCCCTCACCGCTGTTACGCGAAAACCAGCCACTACGCTGGATTGGAAGACCGAGAAAATCTGCGGTTGCGTCAAGCGAGCCTGGTTGCTCAAAGACCATGTTCTGGAAGTCTTCCGCCATGACCATAAATTGCCCCTCAGCCCACTCGCGCGCCAGTAATGACCTGATCTCGCTGCGTACTTCAGCAAAAGGACTCACCACACTTTCCCGAAGATCGGTCAGCATGATCACATGCCAGCCGTAGTCGGTTCGGACGGGATTGCTGATCTCGCCTGGATTCAGCTCAAACACCGCCGCCTCGAATTCAGGCGCCATCGTGCCGGGCCGGATAATACCAAGGTCTCCGCCGCGCCCTGCGGAACCGGGGTCATCTGAGTACTCACGGGCCAGTGAGGCAAAATCCCCTCCGCCTCTGCCTTGGTTCACCAGTCCTTGCGCTCTCTCAAGCGCCTTTGCCACCTCGGCCTCCTCGGCATCCCCAGTGACGTTGATCAGGATGTGGCTGGCAGTGCGACTCCCCGGCTGCGTGAAACGACTGGTATTGTCATCATAGAAGGCTTGCTCTGCCTCGGCCGTAACCACCGCCTGGGCTGCCAGCGCATCCACCGACAGCGCAAGATAATCCACTTGCATCTGGGGCGGCTGGATATAGCGATCCTTATGCTTCTCGTATTCTTCAAGTACCGCGTCTTCGTTAATCTGTGCAGCCTCGCTAAACGGCTCTAGTTCAAGAATCGTAAACTGCGCAACACGCTCCTGCATCAACAGAGCGATAGCGCGGTCAGTCATCGCGGATACGACCAGTGAGGTCGCCCGCAAGCCGATTCGCAACTGATCCACTGCGCCTTGCTGGCGCTGCTGGCGCTCAAATCCTTCTGCCGACAGCCCCGCATTCTGGAGCAGCATTTCATATCTGGCAGGATCAAAAAGGCCCTCTGATTGGAACGCAGGAAAAGCTCCAATGCGCTCCGACAATTGTTCGTTGGTAATTCGATAACCCCGATCTGCGAGATATTCTGCCTGCAGTTGGGTATCGATCAGAGAATCCAGCACTTCGAGTTTAAAGGGGCTACTGGCGAAGAATTCAGCGTCGACGTTACGGCCCATCATCTGAACGAGAGACCGGCGCTGCTCGGAAAGTGCCTGCTGATAAGCCGCCTCATCCACGTCGACACCATTCACCGATGCGACGACAATCTTTGAGGCACCCTCAAAGTAGGAGTTGATTCCCCACAGTGCAAAAGGGATGGAGATCAGAAAAACGAGCGCCCAGGCAATCCATCCCGAGGCACGATCCTTAATAGCGGTTAGCATAGTCGTTCAGTTCTGTATTATTTATGGCGTGGGTCGCTTCGTCATCTGGGACCCTGTCAGGAAACTTTACCCCAGACGTCCCGGATGATTCCCTTTTACGGCGTGTGCCGGGTGCCAAATAAGAATTGGCGGAGCGGACGGGACTCGAACCCGCGACCACCGGCGTGACAGGCCGGTATTCTAACCAACTGAACTACCGCTCCAAAACTGAGCTCCGCCCGTTAATACAGACGGATTTCCTGACCTTCCTGGTGGGTGCTGTAGGGTTCGAACCTACGACCTTCGCCTTGTAAGGGCGACGCTCTCCCAACTGAGCTAAGCACCCCGAGAGGGGCGCGCTAGTTTACGGCATCCTTAAGGCCTTTTCCAGCCTTGAACTTAGGTGCCTTGGAGGGTGCGATCGTGATGCTTTCGCCAGTTCGGGGATTACGGCCAACCCGCCCCGCACGCTCACTGACGGAGAAGATCCCAAAACCAACCAACGAGACGCTATCGCCGTTTGTCAGCGCCTCAGTGATGACATCCAGAACCGACTCAACCGCCGCGCCCGACTGACTCTTTCCCAGCCCGGTTTTCTCCGAAACCGCATCAATCAACTCTGCTTTATTCATCACTTTGTCCTCCCTTTCTCCATTTTCTCCATTGCGCTAGCGTACCGCTTTGCATCGTGCCGACAAAAACTCGCTACTGACACTACGCGGTGTTCTCGAGAATTCTAGAACACCTACTTACGCCACGGCTATACCAATCACCTTGAAAGAGTCAATAACCGATCACCCAAATAAGGACTCATGGTGCTCCGAGTCAGTTAAGAAACAACACTAATAAGTGCGTCCATTTGCTCGGTTTATCGTTGCTTTTGCGGAATCTCGATGCAATGGGATCCCGCCAAAGCCCGAATTCCGGGCCAGCGCCTTGGACCCGGCCTTCGCAGCAGAACCGCGGTTAGTGCGCCCGGGCCGGGGTCTTGGTTGACTCTTTTTTTGTCTTGGGAGATGCCGACACTCCTTCGTCTCCTTCAATGGACTCGGGCATGTGCTCCAAGGCGACCGTGATCACCTCGTCGATCCAGCGAACCGGAATGATTTCAAGGCAGCTTTTGATGTTGGCCGGGATCTCCACAAGATCTTTCTCATTTTCCTTGGGTATCATCACCGTTCCAATGCCGCCACGATGCGCGGCCAAAAGCTTCTCTTTCAGTCCCCCGATAGGCAGCACTTCGCCACGCAGCGTAATTTCGCCGGTCATCGCGACATCCGATCGTGCAGGAATTCCGGTGATCGCAGAAATCACAGCCGTGCACATGCCGATTCCTGCGCTCGGACCGTCTTTGGGAGTCGCGCCTTCCGGCACGTGGATATGAATATCTTTACTTTGGAAAAAGTCTGTGTCGATACCGTACTGGGTCGAACGCGTCCGCACCACTGACATTGCCGCCTGGATTGATTCCTGCATCACATCGCCCAGTTTTCCAGTGAAACTTTGCTTTCCCTTGCCAGGCATCAGCGCGGCCTCAATAGAAAGCAGTTCACCGCCGACTTCTGTCCAAGCAAGGCCGGTCACTTGTCCGACCCGGTTCCCCTCCTCGACTCGTCCGAAACGATGGCGCTGCACCCCGAGGTACTTGCCCAGATTCCGCGAAGATACCTGAACACGGGTTCGCGAGGTATCCAGCACCAGCTCTTTCGCCACCTTGCGGCAGATTTTCGCGATTTCACGATCCAGTCCACGAACACCCGCTTCGCGGGTGTAATAGCGAACGATATCGGTCAAAGCCTGGCGATTGATACTGACCTCGCCTTCCTTCAGGCCATTGTTGCCCTTTTGCTTGTCCACCAGGTACCGGGTCGCAATAGCAATTTTCTCATCCTCGGTATATCCCGAGA
>OZSS01001190.1_pt1 | contig 12177 bp, 15 predicted proteins | sample 1779911 | NCBI WGS metagenome assembly OZSS01 (sample SAMEA2603589, study PRJEB24840) | metagenome | biome: Water; feature: Photic zone; material: Seawater sample | place: Mediterranean Sea | collected 2013-11-12 | depth 10 m | reverse complement strand
ACAACAACGTCTGTATGGTACAGCGTACGAAAAGTATCCATATCTCCAGTTGCAAAACAGTCATACGCTTTTTGAACGAGTTCTTTCAATGCCATGTTGTCTCCAAATTTGGGGTGTTAAAAATACTGAATGCGAATTTCCAACAGGTTTTGTTGGAACACCATGAAGTGTTACTTGCCATCAGGTTATTGGCAATCTATTAGTTGGTTGATCAGCGACAGCAAGAAGGGTTTAGTTGGCTGATGCATAGACCACCGGATTAGAATTCCGATACATCAGTTGTTGAAAATCAAAGGGTAGGGCACAGACTCAGTGGAAGGAGGGATTCAATGGTTTGGATCCCGTAGCAAGACAATTGTATTTGACGAAGTACCTCTAGTTAAATCGTTCTGGTCTAAAGTAGCCAACGGACGTTGCTTTGAAGTGCTTGAAAGGAACTCCAAGCGATTGAATTTTCTCTACGCATTGATCAGAGATTTTTCCGTAAACTTCTATCGAAAACTCATTGGCAATTTCTCCATGCTTTTCAACATACTCTTGAACAGGGGGGTTATCAGCGTGGGCAATGAAATCATTACTAGATCTATAAATTTCTGTCCAAACAAATTTGTGATCATCGTCTGGATCGGCATCAAAGCTATGAAACAACATTCCTGGTTCGGATTTTTCAACTGCCACATCTGCAGCAGCAGCTATTTTTAAGTAATCTTCTACACAGCCCTTTTTCACAGTTATACGAGCTAAAAGCACAAAGGGATTTTGACTGACATATGTTGTCATTTTGACTCACTTTGAAAAAGTCACAGATTAACTACAGATCAAAATCAACTTTCTAATTAATAGTCAGAGAATAAACAAGTTAGGGTTTTTTGAGCCTAAACTCTGAGACTAACGGATTGTAAATCCCCTGTGCTAGATGATCTGTATCCAGATAAATACTGAGGTTAGTACAGATTATCACAACCAAATCTGCAAATAATCGCAAAAATGTCGTAATCCGTTTTGAATTTGGATCTGTGATCACTGTTTGGATAGTAAACAGATATTAGGTTTTATTACTGGTTGAGCTCAACGGGCTTCAAAGTTTTTTCTAGCATATTCAAAGACTCTGGAGAATTTGGTTAGTTATCCTCTTATTTCATTTTGAGTGTTTCTTAATAGTTTTACGGGCCTTATCAATTAGTTTTTTTCCATCAATCCCCAAAAAACTGACCTGCTTTAGCCAACGCTCTTCAACTGGCTTGAGTGCTTTCTGGTAGTCCATCAGTTGAACAGATGTCAGATCTACCTTGGTACGTTTGAACATAATTAGTCTCTCTTCTCCTACCTGATCATCATCTGACCATTGTTGACCGACTTTCTTGAGAAAATCTGGTCCACTGGCTTTCCTGAAAGCTTCCTGAATATCTCCGTCCAAGCTATCCCATCTTGCTTTATTCATCGACACTTGGAACACCGTGTTAGCGAATCTCTCCCCCTGTGGTCCTTGCGTGAAATGAGAAATGTGTCTCTCTAATCCAAGAACTTCAACTACGTCCATCGGAATCATCAGCGTGTCAGCGACATTGCGCTGAAGGACTTGAGGAATTCTCGGCACAGGCACCTTGACGGCTGAACCCTGTAACTCTTCTACAGCCCATTGCATCGTTCTGACAGGAACACGAATCCGCTTGCGCCTGAGATCCTGTGGAGACAGTGGCGCATATCCCTTTGTCAGCAGAGCATGTCCTCGCGTGACATGCAGAAACATCACCTCCACTCCCTGCTCCTCATAGTCCTGCTTGAGATCACTCTCAAACAGTTCACGCATGGCCAGATTCGTAGCCACTGGATCATTGGTATGAACGAAAGGAAGTTCAAAGACTTCAGAGCGAATAAAAGTGGTTCCGCTGTAGCCATTAACCGTCCAGACGAGATCCACTTTTCCCTCACTAGCTTGCTTCATCAGGTCTTTTGGCCTACCACCCAATTCCATACCTGGAGCAATGACAATCTTGACCTTCCCTTCGGACAACTGTTCGACTGCCTTGGCCCATGGCACCAACATATTCTTGTGCGGTGAGTGGGTTTTTGGAACAAAGTGATGAAGCACAAGTGTCGTTTTTGCTTCTGTTTCTGAGGGCAGGGTAAAAACGACGAAAATAAAGAGATAGATAAGAAACAAGATCACCTCCTTTCTTTAATCACACTTAACATACTGAGTAGACACGCACGATAAGTTGAGTTTGAGATTAAGACCTACGAAAAAGACCGTGGATCTAATGTGAGTTAGGAAGCCAAACTTATCAAAGTATTTAATTCTTATTCTGTTGTTGTGCCAACGTCTGCAATAACTAAGAAAGAATTGATCGTCCTGTAGGCATCCACCCCTTATGGAAGAAACGTCCGCATCATGGGTTGAGGAAGACTAGAAGCATATGGACGGATCGCAAGAAATTGATTATCTTTCTATCCTGCCAAGATACCGTAGTCGGAGCACTGGCAGCAATCGTGATCATGGTGCATCTGAGAGATATGATCTGATTTTTGATTGGGATTTAGATCATCTATTTTTTATAACTTAATATTAAGTTTGCTCAGCACCGCCTTTCTCCTAACGTTCACAGCGGTTGCTGATTTCTAAAAACACAACCTGTCCGGCGGAATATAACCACAAGATTTGAAGGGGTACTAATACAGACTTGGTGATCTCAAAGATACTACGTGCTAATAATCGACACGGGTATACTGTACACGCTCAATAAGCGTTGCAGCAGCATTAACTCGTATCCCAAACTCCTTGGCCTCCTCTGTTTCAAAATGTGCATCCCACCGGTCAAGTGCAGCAAAGTTTTCGAACCAGACCTCTGCAATGTAAATCTTCCAATTTGACCGATCTTGCCACAAGATCATGTCGGAAGCTCCTGCTTTCTTGAGGTGCTTATCATGAAACTCACGATGGAGTTTCACAAATTCCTCCACGACAGTTGGCTGCCAACAATATCTTTCAACAACTGCCATTATCATCTCCATACAAAATTAAAAATCGAGGAACTCGATTAGTCTAAAATTTTCTATTTCAGAACTAGATTACTACTAAAAATCAACTCATACAGGTAGATGATACAATCAAGGATCCACTTTTCATAGCCTAGATCTTACTCCTCAACCCTACCTGTACCCCTTCTGCCTAGATTTCGAACCCCCTATCTCCGAAAAAATACAAAAAAACCATGTCCAGGAATACTCAGAATCGCGATAGTCGACTTTTTCTGCTGATAACCAGGTGTTTGTGCGAATTATGCAAATCCGTCAGTCAAGACGAGTTTTGAGACGTTTCAGAAGCGATAGGGACGCAACTGACGGACGTTTAGACTCTCCTACTAAGGAAACGTACTCATTGGAGGAGCACGATGACCACGCTGACCCAACTCGCCAAAGATCTACAGATCGGCAAAGGCACTCTTTACAAGGTTCTGAGTAACCTTGAGATTACCCCTCACAAACAGGGTAGGAGTCGAGTACTCGATGACGAACAAATCAAAAAAATACAAAAAGCAATAGTCTCAGCGTCAGACCGGAGACCGTCAGAGACCGTCAAGCATCAGACCTCAAACGCGCAGACTAACGGCAATAATGTCGCAGAAGTATTGCGGGCGCAAATCGAACACCTGAAAAAATTGCTCGATTCTGAAAAGGAAGAGAAGTCTGGCTTATTGCAACGCCTAGAACAGGCACAAGGTGCTTCCGAGCGAGTTCAACAACTATTGAGTGTCTCTATGTCAGAGTCTTCAAAACTCCGACAAGAGAACGATCGCCTGAAACTGCTGGAACACACCAAACCAGAGGCAACCGAAGCTTTACGCAAGAAAGAAGTCTACAGCAGACCAACAGCAGAGGAATTCAAGTTAACGGAAGAGCCACCACCAGCTACAACGAAACAAAGTAAAAGAAGATTTGTTGGAATAAAACTGTTCTCTGCTGCTGCGATCATTGGAATTCTATTCTACGCAGCGATCACTCATGGCGGAGAATGGTTATCTTCCTCACTGGAAAAACAGATCTCTACAGCATTGAAGATTGCTGGTACCGAAACGGATACAGACTGAGAGGCGCACGATTAAGCCTCTCAGTTGTCCGGTGGCGATATCTCCTTAAATAAATTCGCTATCTTCATGTACCGGATTAAGCGATAGCGCCAAAATCATAAAATGTGGCACAAGCTGCTGAGAGGCAGGAATAATCTAGAGTACGAGAGTTAGGAAGAATCAGGGACTCTATTGAGTTCCTGAGAATTGCGAAATAGTAACGATCGTCTTATAAACGTAGAAGATCCATAAATTTTGGGCAGTTTCAACATTCACGTGTAGGACATATGCCGATCACGATTGATGAGATTCTCGAGCGCAATCGCTTGCGTGCACAGGAGTCGGAATGGGCAGAGCTAGTCGAAGAACTGCAAAACGGCCCTAAACTGCAGGAGATATTCGCTGATGATTGGTTGGTCCATGAACATTCTGGATCAACTAAATACGACATCATCGATGAGTTGATACGTGAAACAGATGAGCTCACGACACTTGAAGCGACCTGCTGAGCACGATCAAAAGGACAAGTTTATGCTTGTCTGACAGAAGAAGTCTTTTTTAACGGAGAAAGCTGAATCTGCGGGAAGTAGAGGAAAGCTAAATCTGGAGAGGGAGCAACCGGCAACAACAGAACCGAAGTTTGGCGACTGAAAATTCTGAAGTGCCGGTGTATCCAGTGAACTGGTCGTTCGCCGGAAAGCATGAAATATCTGCACCAACATCTCAAGTTTTCCGTGAAAACATCATCGATTTTTCACGAAAATGAAAAGTGTAGCCGGATTTCATGAGTGCTTCCTCTTCTTCATACCAACTTGAAGAAGAGGCAGGATGCCACAGAGCCAACCCCATCAACGATACAGTTCCCAAAAATCTCCTCGAAAGCGCCAACTCTGGGCAAATCGTTACCGTCGACTCAAGGAGTGGGTAAATTCTTTACCATCGCTGCTGATTCTTCGTGCCGAGAAGCTGGTCCAGGTCTTCCTCAAGCGCAAGAGTCTCCACCTTCGACTTGCCGACAACTACCTGATTGAACTCTGGGGTCACGTAAGTCGGGCAACCGTACAGAGAACCCTGCAGCAAATGGAGAAACTGGGTCTCCTCAAACGGATCACTGGATCTCCAAAACGTCAGGGAGATGGATCCTGGAAGCAGGACAGGAAACTCATCCTGCTGCTGCCAAAGAAGAATCCAACAGAGCATTCCTATTTAGTGTCTCACTCTGGACAACAACCAGAGCTACAGGGGAACCCTGTAGAAAAGAATTCAACGCAAAGCGTGAGACAAAGAGATTTTGTGGACTATCTCTGTGACCAACAACGAGTCAACAAAGGTGCCTGGGCCTATTGGCTTAGAAAAAATGAGGCATCACCCAGAACTTTTGGCTATTTACTAGGTTCCATCCATCAGAGAATTCAACACAGGCCTGATGTTTTGGAGAACATTCTCTTTGATGGAGAGGAGCAGAAGCTCAGAGGCAAGCAGTTAGTGGGGTTCACCATCGCAGAAATCAAAGCAAGGATAGCATGAGGAACAATAATGACCAAAGCAGAAGCTTGTGTAAACGCTTAGAGACTGAGGTTCAAAGGTGATTACTAATTGGTTGATGAAATATATCATCCTGATTATTCAGCTTCGGATAGAACAACAGGTGTTGAGGTCAATTTAGCTTCAGAAAAAGTTATTATCGCAACTATCAGTGAACTCATTACGCTAGGGCTATTTCGGACAATTTATGAGGACTGTAATTTCTTGATAATCGATTGGTAGGCAAAATCAATACTTTCAGGTAAACCACATTACAATTTTACATTTACTGAAGTTACCTTTAAGGATGAAAAAATTTTAACTCAGGAGTCTATGCCTGATAGATCAGATCAAGACCCCAGCGAAAGCCAAGATTGGAACTGGGAAGACTACGAGTGGTAAGAACGTCATTGGTGGGCTATGCCATCTTTTTTTGAGATGCTGGCGCCTCTAAGGATGTATTGAAGAATTTGCGTAGGGATAGGGAGTCAAGAGAATGTACTTGTGCCTACAAAGACTTTTGGAAACTTGGTGGTAGCTAGTAAGCTTCAGAGTGATTTTTATTCTCTTTGATCCAGATTTTCTAAACACATTTGAATTCTCTCTAGCGTTCCGTTGTCTTCAAAAACTGTTGAAACACAGTCGAACTCACCTACCCAGTTAGATTTGTATTCATTCCAGAGTTCAACTTTCGGTTTGAATGAGTTCCAATCATCAAAAGTGCCAAAGTCGACATAGATTAGTCCCTCAATCAGATCAACTTTAGTCATTATTCTGCAGCCACAATTCTCACAAAAATACTTGTAGACAGAGTTGCCGCTACCTCCATTCAGTTGGAATAATTTCATATCTCCAGTAAACTGGACTTCTGATTCGTAAAAAACGGCTGCTGTTCCCATGCTTGCACCTGTCAGTTTTTTGCAAGCAAGACAGTGACAGTTGAAAACCAGCATCGGATCGTATTCAGTTGAGTGAGTAATATTCTTACAGTAGCAGCTTCCAGTATGTTTAATCATTACGCCTCTACTTTGATTCATTATTTAAAAAAGGATCACCGGATTAATTCCTAGCAAGTGGTAGATGGTGATGGAAGACAAGAGCGATTAAGTCAAGGTACGGAACCTATTGAAAAAATATATAATAATCAAAATTCTCCATTATTCAGCCTCTGATACAGTTTGGTTTTCGACATGTTGACATTATCAAACCCATCGCTACCGCTTAATTTACAGAGCATTTTGTGCTGTTCTGGGCCACGTAAGTCAAATACAAAGTCAGCACATCTACAACTGGAAAATCAAACGTCTAAATTAACGAGATGAGAATAATGAAAATCTTAGGGATGATTAGTTTGCTAAGTGTAGTGGCATTTCAAGTTATGCCAGCGGCTTTGGTTGCCAATGATAACAATACTTATGTAGCGGAGCCCGAGTACGAAGAAGAAGGAATTCGAGTTGAGGATGCTATTATTGCTGGTGCTGTTCTCTGGGCAATGTACACACTCTTTGTTTCTCTAGAAATTGACGAATACCTGTTTGGTGATATAGACACCGAACAATTCCCAAAAAATAAAGATCGATTTGAATTTACTTTAATAAACGATGAAGAAATTGAGTTATCTTACCAGAAAAAATTCTAGCAACACACTTGAATCATGAACTAAATCCTGTCTGATTCTCATCCAAAAGAATTACCCATTTTGGGACAGCGCCAGTAGGCAAAGATAACCCCCACAGATCCTCCAATCTTTTTGAGTCCTGTAGTAGTGAATGGACGAGCAATGAATTCAAAACTGCTAACTATGTAACAAAAGCAAACAATTAAAAAACTAATGATCCTCTCACCGGCAATGGTGCTGTTGGCTTCGCCAGCTTGGGGATAAAAGCAAGAAGATTTGGATAAATTGGCAGCAACAAACGCATGCGAAGAGTGCGACCTGCGTGAAGCCAAATTGGGTGTAGCCGACCTTACTAATGCAGTCTTACGTGACGCTAAAATAGATTTTGCAGATTTTACCAAAGCCAAGTTATGCAACACAGTCATGCCGGACTGTCAAAGAATTTTTAAAGATTGCTGAACCATGAAATCTAGCTCTATTCAGCCAGTGCAGGCCATTTTCACGTCAACTGCACTGGCGACTTTGGCAGTCAAGTGCCTAACTGACCCAACTTCTCGCCTCTTCACTAAATCTATCCCTTCTTTGAGGCAAGCCTACAAACCTGACTGATCAAACCACTCTCTACCGGACTGCATTGACCTGAGAGGTTTTAAGATAGCTATCAAGAATCAAAAAAATATATACGTTTGAGATAAAAAATAAAATCAAACTGGCGAAGATTTTGGGAGTTTTGAGAGGTATGTCTGAATTAAATGATTACCAACAGTAGATACTAACAAACACTCCTAGGCATTCATCAACACGCTAGTGGAAAATGCGTTCATTCGGACAGTAGTTGCCAAGCTGGTCATTCCTACCTGCCTGTCTCCTGAAGCCGATTTCGTGATGTTTGATGATACTTGAAGTCATGCGGTTCTATTAATAAAATAGATCCGTGAGTGAGCACAATTCACATAGGAGGAATTCCGATGGAATTGACTACAGAGAGACGAACTCCGAAATGCTTTAGTCTTCCCACATCACTGCTGGATCAACTGGACGAATTATCAAGACGATCCTTATCATGATGGGTTGGAGAAGCAGTACGGGAGAGACTGAACAGAAATACTACTGAGGGGTCTGGACGGTAGGATAAATCTGAAGCAACGGCTTGAAGAACACCTACCAAGGAGAGCAAAACCACTGCAGGTCATTGCCACAAAGGAAGCAAGAGTATCTAATGCGATGGAAGCACTGTAAAGATTACGGGTATCAAACCCATTTGAAAGAGCAAACTTAAGGATTTGTGGATGCGCAACAAGCTCAAACACCCATATCCTTTTTCTTCAGAAACTGAGGTAGGTCTGTTCAGAAGTTTGGTGCATATCGAGAGAAGTTAATACAAATAATTTCACTGACTCACAATTATAACCCATCGGCTCGGTATGCCTCTGTAAAGATATTAAGTTTTGTTTTCCAAAGCTAACAAACAAGCTTCTGCTAATGCTCTATTTGGTTTGTCGGTATCTAGTGGTGCGGCCCATCCGGATTCTTCAACAAGGCTACGTTTTTTCCAATCAGTCGAATTCTCTAATTGGACCAACCTTTCTACCGATAAAGGGTCAGTTTTTGAGGCAGCAACGCAATAGGGCGCCAAAGCTTCAACAACAGCAGTTTTAGATGATTTCTTAGACATTTCCAAAGCAGTGCTTCCAAGTACACAACCCATAAAGTTGAATCCTACGATCGCAAAGGCGGCAGCTCCTGCAGCAGCACTCCATATCGCTAGTCCTGTCCATTCTGGAAGTTTCATAGCAAATCCCATCCGTCAAAAAATAAATTTGTTAGATCAAAATTTTACGCAATTCCAGTGGCGTATACTGATATGTTGACTCAACCTATATCTGGGACTTCTAAGGCTGTTTCAAGCACAGCTAATACTACGTAGATAATCGCCATGAAAATCAACCACACAAAGAAGTTCCTGGCATCATTCATTGTGAATGCTCACTCAGAGTTTTGGAAAAAAGTAATTTCAAAAAGCAAAGTGCTATGGCTCTTTGTTCATCTGTAAGTAAAGTGGTTATTTTATATTTTTTTATTTTTTAAATATTTTAATAATTTTTTGTAAAAAAATTGATTTTCAAAAAAACCTAACCATCTTGCGGGCACGTACGTAATCCCGCGCACACAAGGCCGATGAATTTCGGAGTCTGATAATGCTGATCTGATCAATCGGTGGGATTAGTTAAAGGAAAGTGGGATCTAGTCTGATTAGATCCCTACAGTGGAGCAACTGAATTATTCAGTAATCGGTTTGAATGTATCGCAAGCTTTCCGCTGACTCTCTGTCACAGCTGAGAGGTCAATTTCATACCAAAGCTTCAAAGTCGCAGTTGATTCTGTTGCCAAAGCATTGTTTAACATTCCTAGGTCGCTGCTGTTATACCCGCTGTCGAATAGGTATCAACAGTGCATCTGCACCAAAATCTGAAAAAATACGAAACAAAGAAATGCTTAAGATGACGTGATGGAGTAAGTATGAGATCACTCAAATTAGTAGTTATGTTCATAGGTTTATTTTTTTTAGCCAGTTTGTCCAATGTGCTAGCTTGTCACAGAGGATTTGGGAGTCTCATATCTATGCAAAACCACGCGGGTTTTGAAAGATATGAAACGCCCAGAACACGTTCAAAACGGGGAAGTGGCTTCGGGTATACCACAGAGCCGACTACTGAGTCTACCGGGGTTACTTCAGATACAGCTATTGGAACCATAGACCAATCTATTGGGTTAAGTGCCACTTCGACCGATTGCAATTCGCGAACTGCAAACATAAATAATTTTTTTCAAAAAACTTATACTCAAATCGCTGAAGAAAGTGCTCAAGGTCAAGGTCCACATTTAGAAGCACTTGCCTTACAAGTTGGTTGTAATGCCCAACAGACGGTGCTTCTTGAAAAGGCACTGCAGCAAAATTATCATTATGTGTTCACCAAAAATGACATCAACCACTCGATCAATGAATTTTACACTGTGGTCAACAGTGATGATCAACTAGCTGCTTGTTGGCCCAAGTCATAAGTTGTTTCCCAACTACTATTCCCAATCAGTGATCACCATAATATCTTAAAAATACAAAAACGGATGTCCTGCAGGAGTCATTGTTGTTGATTTGGAACCTTTGGACCAATAGGCTCACATTGAGGATTTTCCGCTGATTTACGTTTAGAGAATGAAGTCCATCCTAAAATTTTGAATTTAAAAGATCTGATTGGTTTCATGTTTTTCTTCCTGGATCAAGGAAGTGACTTTGTGATTTTGATCTTGTCAAAATCTTGATTGAACCGGGTTCTGAATCTATCGAATGATTTGGTTCTTGGGGAGGACGACTGGAGAAGTGATAGTGTAGGAAGTTCTAAAATCAAATACGGCTGGATTAACAATCAGTTGGGTGGCAGGTATAGAGTAAGATGGGATCTAGTTGGACCAGATAACAGATATCATTGATGAGTTTAATTAGCTGGCAGCAGCTTGAATAACTCCTCTAATCACATCATCACTAGCAATCGGCTTAATTTCTATTGGCAGTATATCACTTCAGTCATTGGCGATCGTTGCCAAAGTGGCAGGATCATCTGTTTCTAAAATAGCAAAGCCTCCACTTCCGTCAACGTAGTGATAGCCAGAATGCATTGTCATTCCCTCTGGAGATGGACCTCCAGTTTCCATAAACCCCAGACCGACGGATAAGGAATCCGTTTTTGCAGACTAATTATAGTAAATTTTGGGCGGGATTCACAAAATTTAAAATGCTCAGAAGATATGAGTTTTGTGAACTCTATTTGAAAGATTCGATCAATGAGAAAGTTGCCAACCTGATAAACTTGTATTTCAATTGAAATCATCAGCTAATTTTTTTGGTCAGCTAACCAGTGAGGTGTTATGGCGGACCACTGAAGATATTTTGCTCACTTCAGTAATGACGATGCCAGACCTTTTTGAATGTTTATGCACCAGATCTTCAGATGAAGCATCATAAATAAAAAAAATAGCGCCTCCAGTAACAAAGCTTTCAATTTGCTTAATATCTTTGCATTCATTTCTCATTTCTTCGAGTACACTTTCTGAACCTCTTCCAATCTCATTGAGCTTATTTTTAGGAATATCTGAGGCACCTGGTATCTCTCTTTTTATTAAAAATTGACTCATGTAACCTTTCCAAAAAAATTAACTTATTTTAAAACGAGCGAGTATTGGAGGATCAATACGTAACAAGTGCAAAATACTAACAATTGAATCTTTTGCAGCTACGCATCATCATCTCTCATCGGGTTATTTGAAATCTATTAGTTGGATGAATCAAAGCTTGCAGAGTTGAAGTCGAAAGTCTGGTGAGTCAGTTTTAGAATCAACGGATTACTAATCAGCTTTAAATTCCACAACCTGTTCAAATTCTAACCCATCTAGCGCAGCCAGATCTGCTTCAGTCATTCCAAAAATCTTCATTGCCTCTTCCGGATGACCCTTTTCATCTGGATTGTCGCTTTGGTACCACTGATCCAAACTTTCCTTTGGATCACGTACCACAATCATCACAGTTCCAGTTGGTAATTTTACAAAAAAAGCGTCCATCGATTTTATCCCTGTACGTTCAGCATGAGCTTTCATCCATTCTGAGTTGCCATGCGTTTTTGAGAGTAAGGTTTTAAACTCTTTAACCTTATCATCTGATATGTCTACGTATTCTATGATTTTAGCCATTTGGTCCTCTCCTGTTGATCTTATTAGATCCCAAATTCATTAAGAGATGAATTCGAAAGGTCGGTAATAATAACTTCGGGAGGTGATGTGGGAGATCGCAGTCCTTTTCGGTTTAGAACTGCGATTTCTATTTTATTGGTAGCTACAAAGCTTTCATTGTGGCTGCCCATTTCTGGGAGTCATCTAGAATATGAAATTCAGTTATCTTCTCACTTTCAACTTTGA
>OZSS01001188.1_pt1 | contig 12216 bp, 8 predicted proteins | sample 1779911 | NCBI WGS metagenome assembly OZSS01 (sample SAMEA2603589, study PRJEB24840) | metagenome | biome: Water; feature: Photic zone; material: Seawater sample | place: Mediterranean Sea | collected 2013-11-12 | depth 10 m | reverse complement strand
GTCCGGGAGTACTAAATTACCGGGGTTGAAAGCGGGATTGGGAGTGTAATTAGCTGTAAAAGGTTGAAGCGGTAGTGAATCTTTTTCGTCTCTGGTCCAACGAATTCCCGCTGTAATGTCTAGCTTTTCAGTAATACTAAATGTGCCTTGCGCAAATGCGGCATAACTAGTGTTATCGGTATTACCGCCAGAGACAAACTCTATGGTGGTAAAGACGACGGGTTCTGGATTTACAACCTCTTCGTCTAAGTAATAAGCGCCCACGACCCAGTCCAACTTGTCTGAGAATGCGCTTCCAATCAGTTGAAACTCTTGCGAAAACTGAGTCTGATCCATAAGGCCGCTATAGTGATAAATTTTCAAGGGCGATCCGTCTGCATCGCGGCCATAGGTTGACTTCGAATCCCTGTAAGCGGTGATTGACTTTAAGCTGAGGTTAGAGAATTCGTAATCAACGGTGAATGTGACACCCCAGACGTCGTCTTTTGACCTGGTGTCGTATGTGCCCATGTTTTTGCGCTCGTTCTCCAGTTGGTACTGGCTGCCGTAGCAAGCGGGATTAGTTTGATCAGCACCCGGATTCCAAGGTTCCCCGAAGCCCGAGAAACAGCTCAGGCCTGCAAAGTAGTTAATGATGTAATTATTCTCCAAAACGAGATTATCTACTGGGTAATCAAAAGGCACGTTGATGGCATATTGAGAGGGACCGGCTGCGCCCGGGGGCGCAAGGGGTAGTCCTCCCGGGTTAAAGATTGCACTGTCCCATACTATTGTCCTGAGCAGAGAAGGGGATCCGTCCTCCCTCGCGACAGTGCCATCCACGGCCAAGTTAATTTCTAATTTTTCAGAAGGCTGCCACCTCAGAGCCAGTCTTGCGGCAGTGCGGTCTCGGTTGCCTTGGTTCAAGCCATCCGTGGGCCGATCGACCATTCCGTCTCGTGTGAACCGGCCAACAGACAATTTGCCAAAAAGGTCCTGCCCCAAAGGTCCGTTAATTGCGAGTTTTCCGTCGAGTCGACTGTAGTTGCCGGCGGTGAGCGCGCCTGAGATTGAGAACTCGTCTGTAGGTTTCTTCGTGTGTATAGAGATTGCTCCGCCCACAGTATTCCTTCCAAATAACGTACCTTGTGGTCCGCGCAGAATTTCCACACGCGCTAAGTCTACGATATTAAATACCTGGCCCACATTTCGCGCCATGTAGACGCCATCAACATAAATGCCCACCCCCGGTTCGCTGGTGGCGGTCGCAAAGCCATTTCCGACTCCCCGCAGATAAACTACGGAAGCGGAGGAGGACCCAGTTATCGAGGTAACGTCTACAAAAGTAAGGCTGGGCGTGGTTGCGGCGATATCGCTTAACTGGGTCATGCCGCGAGCTTCCATAGCGTCACCACTCAAAGCCGTGATAGCTATTGGTGTATCTACTAAGCTTTCAACTCTCTTACGAGCTGTGACCACCACTTCCTCTATGAGCGCGGCCGCTGTACCCTGAGATTGAGCGTGGCTATGTTGGCTTAGTAGCAGCATTGTTGCTGCTAGCGGTAACAAACTGATTTGTCCCAGGGACATTAACGGTATTAACGCGGTTGCTTGCTTCGAAGGCCTATGAGTCATAGGAAGTCTCCAATCTGTATTTAGAGTAGTGCGACTACACCATCCCCTCTAGTTTTAGCTACTTTGTCTCGAAACGGTTGCGGATCGACATTTCACCAGTTTTTAAGTGATTTTCATTGAAAATTCAAGCAAAAACAGAATCCGTCGAACACATGATAACAATGATCACCGGTTAAATTGGGCCGCTAAAATCTACGCCCGCGATTCATCGCATGCTAGTGTTATGCGATTGTTTCAAGATCCAACGGATGATACTTAACATGAGTGATGTGACCACCTCGCCCGATAGTTGGCATAGGGACTGGCTTCTCGGAACTGGTGACCATGGGATAGCCGTGACAGAGCTAGAGTGGGGGATTCTGCGCTTTTTTGCGGCGTTCGAGAGGAGCTGTGAGCAGTTAAGCCGACTGGCGACGGCTGATGGTCTCAAGTTTCAGGAGGTGATTGTTGTGGGTGTTGTAGCAATGCAAAGAGGACACCCGACTGCTTCATCCCTGGCAAGACAACTTAATAGAGACGATGTGCAGAATCTTCAGTATACCCTGAGGAAACTGGTTGATAACGGTTATCTATCCCAGGCTAAAAAAACAGGCAGCCGGGTTGTGACATACGCTGTGTCGAAGAAAGGCAGAAAGTTCGTTACCGATTATTTTACGGTGAGAAGCAAGTTACTCACCAAGAAGACTGGGCTGATCGAAGATATTGATGCAAAGCTCTCAGGTGCAAGCGAGCTGATCTCTGTCCTTACGGGACTTTATGATGGTGCGGCGATGACATCGTCCACTTACAGCCCTCTTTACGAGAATAAGGGGGACCATAAATAGTCGTGAGGAGAAATAGAAGTTCCTCACATCCCACCGTCCAGCATCATGTACGTCCCGGTCATATAATCTGCAGAATCAGAGAGCAGATACATGACTGCGCTAGATACATCCGCCGGCGAGGCAATGCGGCCAAGTGCAGTGGAGGTGCCGATGGCTAACCCAGCCTCTTTATCACCACCCATCATCCTGGTTAGCAAATCGGTCTCGACTGCTCCCGGGCAAACAGCATTTACACGGATATTGTGTTGTCCTTCCTCCAGAGCCGCTGTTCTTGTAAGCCCTAAAACCCCATGCGCAGCCGCGCAATAAGCCCCCATGTACGGGTAGCCAATGTGGCCGAAGCTTCCAACCATGTTAACGATTGCGCCCCCCTTTTCTCGCATGACTGGGATTTGCGCTTTGAGGCCCAAGAAACAACCTGTTAGCTTGGTATTAATCATGTCCATAAACGAATCATCACTGGTCTCACTTATTGGGCTTAGGGGGCCCTCAGTGCCTGCACAATTAAATGCATAGTTTAATTCGCCAAAGGTTGACACGGCAGTGTCGACTGCTTCTTTAAAAGTAGAGCTTTGGCTTACGTCACCAACAACCGCGACGGCGGACCCGTTGCTTGATGCGTTGATCTCAGCGACCACTTCCTCCAGACGCTCTCTAGTTCTGCCTATGCACACCACGTTCCCACCCGATGCCGCGAACTCCTCACAAACTAGTTTGCCGATACCGGAGGATGCGCCGGTAACCAGTAGCGTTTCATTTGAAAAGTTGTACTGCACTGTTCCCATGATTAATTCCTCGATAACTCCGCCGATATTGGATTTTAGGTTCCGTTGGCTGTGATTTGCGATTTAAAAACGAAAAGACGTAGTAATGGATAGACAATTACCACCGTGGCGATAGCTGTCAGCACTTGTATTTTGATAATGCCTGCCAGGGCAAAATGAGCTAATCCAAATGATAAGCCGACGGTGAGGACTCCTGCCCAGTTCCATGGCTCCACCAAGTTCCCTTTGGCGGCTTGTTTTTTTTGTATTTTTCTTACAACGAAGTAATCTGCAGCAATCACGGTGGCTATGGACGTGGTAAGCGTGCCAAGAATTACGAGAAAGGATTTGAACCAAACTAAGAACTCTCCACCGAGAAAGAACAGGGCCGCGACATTTGCTCCAATGACAAAAACTATTCTTCCCGGCCGCCAATTAAAGGTCACGTCAAAGAAATTGGACAGAGCTAGAGAGCTGCTGTAAGTGTTGATGACTTGCGCTTTGGAATTGGCCGCGACCATCAGGAGCGTGCCCAGTACTCCACCGAAGATAACAAAGGCCGCAACAATTCTGTCTGGATTTTCAATGGCAACCTGCTTGGCGGCAGCCTCAGACAATCCCTGAGTCGTTACGTAATATTCAACTAGTGCAGGCACACCTGCATACATAATGGTAGCGCCCACCGCAATCATGAAAAAACTCAGCATAAAGTTACTTAAAATTGCTGCGATGGCGATGTCTTTTCCCGTCCTGGCGTAGCGCCCGAGGTCTGCATCTACAAGCGCGAGCGCGCCGGCCGTGCCGGCTAGGACGTTCATAGAGAAAATCAGCTTCGCCCTGTCTGTAACTGCCCCCATTGATTCAAGTGCTTCCGGAGGAAACTGTGATGGGAAAGACAAGACCTGGCTTACGGGAATTCCACTGGTGTCTATGACTACGAACAACATATACGCAAGAACGCCCAGGAAACTTATCAACATTATTGAGGTTACGCGTGACACTTGTTCGAATCCAAAGGCCGTAAGGCTTATCCAAGCCACAGTGAGTGCGCCGAAACAGGCAATCCTTGCCATAAGGGAGTCCTCTATGCCTGAGTAGAAAAGAAAGCCGTTATAAAGCAACACATTTTCTGCTGCGATAAACCCAATGAGCATGAATGCGAAGGTGCCCGAAATTATTACCGAGCCTTTCACACCTAGTCCGTACTGCCTGGCCATCGGGCTACTTGAGAGCCCGGACTTAAAGGCAATATGGCCCGCGGCCCAGCCCAGCGCGCTACCGATAATAGCTATCAAAAAGCCTGCAATCAGCGCGATTTTGATGCCCGCGGTAAAGCTAAGGAACGCGCCCAGATAAAGCTGTAACAGAGTTGTAACTATGCCGACAGTGCTCCAGCTGAGTTGAATCCAAGATTTTCTGTCCTCCTTTGGAACTGGCTCAAGTGCATGATCTTCCATTCGCTGAGCAAGAGTCTTCTGCATTTTCTCTCCCTTGGTGGTGCTCGATTGATTCCGCAGTTTTCGAGAAAGTCATTTTGATATGATTGAACCCGAGTACCACACCAGTAGTGGGTCTCGTGCTGCTTTGGCTAAGTTGATTTTGCGGCGGGCAACCCGCCTAACCATAAAGATAGGGATTCCGTGATGTCAAGAAACGAACCACTAATCGAGATCGACTCCGCCCGCTTGAATAAAAGAATTCAAGACATCGCCGCAATTGGCTCTACCTTGAATGGTGGTAGTAATCGTCAAGCGCTTACTGACGAAGATGCTGAAGCACGCAACTTATTTATGAGTTGGTGCGAAAACTCGGCTTGTGAAGTTCGGGTCGATTCAATGGGTAATATCTTTGCACGAAGAAGTGGCTCAAATCCTAATGCTGATCCGATTTTAATTGGTAGTCACCTTGATACTCAGCCGACAGGTGGACGTTTTGACGGAGTTTATGGTGTCTTAGCAGGATTGGAAGTGATCGAGTCCTTAAACGACTCGGGAATTCAAACGCAAGCTCCGGTAGAGGTAGTAGTCTGGACCAATGAGGAGGGGTGTCGCTTTGACACTCCCTCCATGGGGTCTTCCGTTTGGGCGGGGTTGCTGTCGGAAACCGACGCCCATGCTCAAAAGGATTCGCAGGGTCACAGCGTGATTTCGGAGCTAGAGCGAATCGGATTTTTGGGGAAGATTGACGCTCAACCGTTCCCGTTTCGGGCGGCCTTTGAGTTACACATAGAGCAAGGCCCGGTGCTTGAGCAACAAAATACCCTCATTGGTGTTGTTGTCGGCACTCAGCAAATGAGCAGGCATAGACTAAAAATATTTGGTCAGGAGGCTCACGCTGGTACCACTCCAATGAGTCTGCGGCGCGATCCAATCAGGGCATTTTCCGTCATGTTGCCGAAGTTCTACTCCGTGGCTGATGAGCACGGTCCACAGTCGCGGATCACCTTCGGACAGATAAATTGCTACCCCGGTGCGGTAAACACCGTGCCTGGCGAGTTAGAGGTTAAAATTGATCTCAGGGACCCTAGACCTGATGTCCATGACGCGATAGCCAAAGATCTTTGTGAAGTTGTTGAACTCTGCTGCAGTGAAGCCGGGCTTGCATTTACGTTTGAAAAGTACTGGGAGAAGCCTAGCGTTGACTTCGACGCTAAGTGCATCCAATCAGTACAAGACGCTGCAACGCGTTGCGGATATAGCTCAATGGAGATCATTTCTGGCGCGTTGCACGATGCCTGCAACCTGAGCTTGCAGGGTCCAACATCTATGATTTTTATCCCGTGCAAAGATGGGCTATCCCACAACGAAGCCGAATATGCGGACCCCGATCACGTTGCAGCTGGGGGGAATGTGCTTTTGCACGCAGTTTTAGAGCATGCTCTGTGAGGATACGGTTATTTAATTTTTGAGCACTTGGATAACCCGAATACACAGGGTCGCAAGTTACCTGCGTCATTCGCAGGGCAGAGTCGTTCGAAAGGGCTATAGGCGCCTCGTTGTCGAGGACTATAATAGAAGGCAAATTGGAGATGTCGTCCATGCAGACAATTTGGAACTACCTACAAGGCTTAGATTTTCAGCAGCGATTTTACGATGCGGCTGGTGTCAGGACTCGGGTTATTGAGAGTGGCACCTCTGAGAAGGTTCTCATTTTTCTGCATGGCACGGGCGGTCATGCGGAGGCTTATCTCAAAAATATTGCTAGCCACTCGGAGCATTTTCGTGTGATGGCGATCGATATGGTAGGACATGGCTACACTGATGCCCCCGACATTTCTTACGATATGCAATGTTATGTCGACTTTTTGCTGAACTTCTTAGATGGCATAGGTGTTGAGAAAGCTTACATTTCCGGAGAGTCTCTTGGTGCGACTGTCGCGGCTTGGTTTGCTATTGCCCATCCCAATCGCGTTGAAAAAATAGTTATGAATACTGGGATGTTGTTACCACCAGATGAGGATGGAGCAGCTGGACTGCGAGAGTTGCTAGAGAGGAGCAGAAAGGCGGTCGGTGCGCCAAGTAGAGAGACGATCAAGCAGCGAATGAGATGGTTAATGCTCGATGAAGAGGACGTCACAGATGAGATCGTCGAGGTGCGATTCCAAATCTACCAGCAGCCTGGAAGGGCCAAAGTGATAGGTAAGATTGCGGAGCAGAGCATTGGTGCCTTGCTGGATCCGGCTCAGCATGACCAGTGGTATAACCCGTCACTGCTAGCGAAGATCCGTTGTCCGACTCTGGTCTTATGGACTCGTCATAATCCCGGGCAGTTGGTTCCATTGGCAGAGGAGGGTGCCAGTCTGATCCCCGATTCGTCTCTGGTAGTGCTCGAGGACAGTGCACACTGGCCGCAGTGGGAGGAACCACATAATTTTGATACGGAGCACTTGGGCTTCTTGCTTCAATGAGGCAAGGCCATGAGGGTGGCTAATGACTGATGTAACTGAACAATTACTGAAGGATACCCAAGAACACGTAGATGAGGAAAAGAGACGTGTAGAAAAGATGGGTAACAGACCCTGGCAGCCATGGATTGATGCCGAGTGGGGGTTTCGTAACCATTGGTATCCGGCGCTGATAAGCAGAGATATGCCGGAAGGCAAGCATAAAGCGGTTCAACTGCTTGGCGAGGATATCCTAGTCACTCGCCAAAACGGTTCGGTTAGGGCTATTGAGGATCGGTGCCCACACCGAGGTATAAGGTTTTCTTCCCGCCCACTTTTCTATACCAAGGAGACAATTACTTGCTGGTATCACACTTGGACGTTCGATCTCGATGATGGGTCCCTAAGAACAATTCTCAGCTCTCCAGACTCCAAGGTGATTGGTAAATGTGGTGTGAAGACATATCCGCTAGTCGAGACAAAAGGAGTCATATTTATATTTGTGGGCGATATCGACCCTCCACCGCTTGAATATGACCTCGCTCCTGGGTTTCTGGATGAAGATGCCGTGGTTTATTGTGCTGATCCTTATGACATTGCGTCTAACTGGCGTCTAGGATGTGAAAATGGATATGATCCCGGGCATCAATTCATCCACAACTGGTCAGAGATGTGCATCAACGCAGGGATGCACACTTCATACGGATATACTTCCTCCAAAAAAGAAGTATTGGACACTACGAGGTATACAGAAGAAGAGTGTGGACCCAAAGGCTTCACTCGTAAGGTTGAGAAGACCACATTCAATCACACAGCTGAAATTCCTCTGAAAGACGGGTCAGTGCAGCAGCTTATGTTGCCACTCGCCAGAGGCAAGTCGGATGAGGAGCTCTCCGCACTGACGGACATTATTCGTTTGGGGACAGTGGGACTTTGGATGCCGTGCTCGCTAAAGGTTACCACTTTCCCCGTGCCTCATTGCACACACTATGAGTTTTATGTCCCCAAAAATAATAAAGAGCATACCTACTTCCAATTTGGCGTTATCCACACGCAAGATAGTGAGGAGGCTGAGAGATGGTTGGGAGAAGACGGTAGAGTAATGTGGGAAGTTCCTGCGGTTAAGGGCTTCACGGTGGACGACGCTTTTGCAAGAGCTGAGATGCAAAAGTTTTATGAATCTGAGGATGGTTGGTTGCGAGAGCGATTATTTCAGCCGGATGTTGAGCTGACAATGTGGCGCAAGTTTGCCAGTAAGCACGCTAGGGGCATACAGACCGAAGATCACGTTAAAGGCTATTTTTCGCGATGACTGACCCCTACCAGGCCTTGAGTTATGGCGCTCGCAAAGTTGGCTTTGGGGAGCGAATCGGCATTGCAGTAGTTGATCTCCAGAGGGGCTTTACTCAACCCGAGTTTCCGCAAGGGGGTAGTCAACTCGTAGTCTCTGCGACTGAGGCCACATCAATCTTGCTTGATGCGTCTAGAGCACGTGACATCCCCGTTGTGACTTGTGCTATGGGATACCAGAGTGAGAGCGACATGCCCAAGTGGAAAATTGAGGCGATGTATGGAGGGAGTTTTTTTGTTGGTAGCGAGGGGTTGGAAATTGATCCCAGAGTTTATGACCCTGATTACGACTACTACATCATTAAATCATCGCCATCCATATTCTTCGCGACACCTGCGCAGCCATTCTTTGTCAAAAAATGCGTTGATACCGTCATCGTATGTGGATGCATGACGTCAGGGTGCGTCAGAGCCTCTGTTATTGACGCTTTTTCCCATGGATACAGGGTAATCATTCCAAGGGAATGTGTGGGTGACATCGGGAAGGAAGCTCATGATGCGAATTTGTTGGACATCGAAAGGCGCTATGCTGACGTCATCTCTCTGCAAGAGGTTTTAGAGTTTATTACCTCCGGTTGACAAACAAATATCTGAGTCTTGGATTGGGGAGAGGATAAAATTCCGGAAACAACACTACGATAAGCCCCCACTACCACAGTAGTGGGGACGTCATGAAAGCTCGCAATGTGTCTCAGAAGTCCTTGCGGAGACCAACCGAGACGTAGCGCGGAGCTCTGTATGCGACCTCATTACAACCACACAAGGTTGCCAGATCAAAGCCCATCACTCCCGCACGCTCGTCCGTAAGGTTCCTCACTGCCAACGTGGCCAACCAATCGTTCTTCTCAAAACTTAGCTGAGCGTTTGCCATTACGTAGCTATCGAACTTATCTGCATCGAAGTTTCGAAGGTTGTAATAAAACTCATCCGAATAGTTTGCATCCGCTTGTACAGCAAGCCTGCCGCCCATCGCATCCCAGCCATAGCGCACGAGCGCGGAGGCTTGGAATTCTGGGGCGTAAGTAGGTTTCACGTCTCTGGCTGGAAGGGGGGAGCCGGCACGTAGAAATAAGTCCTCCACCGTTGCGTCGAAGTATGATGCCGAGACAATTATGTCCCATCCCTCGGCAGGTGAGCTTTGGATTTCAAGCTCCGCCCCGTAAGTTTCTGCGTCTTTGTTAACCACTACGCCACCAACCCCAACAAACAGGAAGGCTTGATAGTCGGAGTAGTCGTAGTAAAACGCGGTGCCGTTTATGCGGGTAGTGCCGTCTAAAACGGTAGCCTTGAACCCCGCCTCGTAGGACGTTAACACTTCTTCGTCGTAAGGCAGGCCGTCATCACCTCCGCCACCGAAGTAAGCGCCCAAAAGCGGAGCGTTAAAGCTTCCTGCTTTAACGCCTCTATTTACACCAGCGTATAGCATAAGGTCGTCATCATATTGATAGCTTAGTTGAAGCTTTCCAGCCCAAAGCGTTTCAGATGTATCGTCAGCCCTTTGAATCGCCGGGGGAAAGCACGAGGCCAAGTCACCGTCAAAGCACGGAGAAGTATTGGCAGACCGGGAACTCTCAGATGGCGCAACTGCCATCAGTAAGCCGTAGTCCTTTTCTTCTCGCATCAGTCTGGCACCGCCTATGAGCGTCAATTTGTCAGTGAAGTCATATTCGTACTGGCCAAAGACGCTGTAGGAGTCCGTTTCTAACTCGGCTCTGGTTCCGATGTCAATTTGGATGCCTCCAAACACCGCAGCAAAGCTACCCGGAGGCCCTTTCAGACCATTGTCTGATTCTGTGTCTATGTTGAGATAAAACGCGCCTAACACCCACCTCGACCGGTCGGTCTCGCCGTCCAATCTCAGCTCTTGAGTAAAGCTGGTGGCGTCCACGCCCGAAAAATTTGCAAGTTGGTTCACTGGGGCTGAATCAACGTCAATCCACTGCTGCCGCTCGTAATCTTTATAGTCGGTTACTGACGTCAAATTGATGTCACCGATTGTTTTTACTAGTTTGAAATTGATCCCAAAGGTCTCCACGCTGCCTTGATCTTCGAAAGCAAAATCACCATTGAAAGTGAAGTCATCTCCATCGGGGTCTAGGTAGCCAAACAAGTCACCGCCAGGCACAGGCCGGGCAAATATCCCGCCACCACCGCCCTCTAACCAGCGGTCTCCCTGCTCAATATCAGCCCCCGCATCCATACCAGTATCATTGCCATTTGCGTCGACCACCATGGACAAGCGGGTCTCGTTCGGAGGTGTATTCAGAACGTTGACCAGTTCATAAGACCCGTTAACTTCTTGTGCAACAGCTATCGTCGAGGCGCTTTGATAAGGACCCGTCGCCATTTCTTGGTCAGCGTAGTTGAAACTAAGGTCCATCCGGAGTGTGTCAGATGGCTCAAAAGCAAATCTCACGCGACCTGTAATAGTGTCCTCGTCTCCTAGGTCTGCCCCTGCGTCAGGCCCTGGATCGCCTAAGAATGGAAGTTGACTTGAGGAGGTATAAAGATTTTTTAGATACCCGTCATGTTGACTCACCCTAATCGCTGCTCTCGCAGCAACTGTCTCGGATAGCGGACCGCCAACGGCAGCTTGGAATACTGTTCGGGTTGAGTTGGCGTCCGAGTCAAATTCCCCGACTTCAAAATCAACGTAACCCTCAACTCCATCAAACGAGGGCGCATTGGAGATAAAGTGCACTAAACCACCCGTCGCATTTCGGCCGAACAGAGTGCCCTGAGGTCCCTTAAGGATCTCAACTCGATCTAGGTCAAATTGAGCGAAGGTTTGAGAAGCCGCAATAGCAAGGTATCCATCGTCTAGATAAACCGCGTTTGGAGTCTCAACGATATCGTTGAAGTCGTTTTGAGTAACACCTCTGATTGTGAACGTCGACATCTGCCCTGCTTGACTGCCGCCTACGTGTACCCCCGGTGTGAACATTGCAATGTCGACACTTTCCCTTATCCCCAGTGCGTTTAACTGTTCGCCGGTGAACGCAGTGATTGCTATCGGGACGTCCTGTAGATTTTGCTCCCGTTTTTGTGCGACCACCACAACCTCTTCCAAGACGCTTTGCCCGAGGGCGGCACCCGAAATCACACTCAGGCACAGGGGTAAAACCGCCACGCCGTACTTAGTCCTTGATATCATGCAGTATCTCCTTCAGAAACTTTCATGCTGATTCTTTGCTACTCCGGACATCCCTTATCCTCGCAATGCCCCACACCACCTTACTTGCAGACCAAAGAGGGAATTCTCTGACTTCTGGTGTGTCTTGTCGGCACCTGCGCAATGAAAATCCGATACGCTTGTGCCGGTATTTCAGGATGCCTCATTTCCAAGCGCGTTCCGGCCTTAGTTTTAAGTGATTTTTATTAAAGGATCAACTAATAAGTGCCTCAAACGACATGGAGCCAGAGGTTTCAAGGTAATTGCGCGGATTGATCGATTTGTTGCTTTGAATGCAACTCTCGCACAAAACTCAGAGTATGCCGGAGTAGTATCCGTTAAATTGCTCTGTTCACTCAAAGGTCCAATCACCCGGGATTTCAGGTTTGCCCTCCACCGTGTGAGTATCGTAGTCCTCTGTAAATCCCTCTGGTTTAGTCCAGAGCATGATCTGGTTGCCCCACGGGTCGATAAATGAAGAGTTGAGCCCATTAAATTCATGCCAATAGTGGTCTCTCCAAAGAATTTTCGCGCCCAGCTCTTCTGCGGTTTTAAGTATCCGATCTTGCGAGTCCTCCTCGTTCACCAGGATCCAAGCTCTTATCGATC
>OZSS01001187.1_pt1 | contig 12218 bp, 7 predicted proteins | sample 1779911 | NCBI WGS metagenome assembly OZSS01 (sample SAMEA2603589, study PRJEB24840) | metagenome | biome: Water; feature: Photic zone; material: Seawater sample | place: Mediterranean Sea | collected 2013-11-12 | depth 10 m | reverse complement strand
TAATAAGGGAGGGTATTTTGATGGTTCTGGTCTAAGTACTTATTGGTATACAGGGGGTGGTGATGGCACTATCACTGCAGATGACTCTGATTTTTTCTTTGATACAGTCGGTTCAACGGACGCAAAATCACTTAAGGTTGTTGTATCAGGTTCTGATGATTATGCCAATAATAATGTTAGAGTCATGACCAAAAATTCAGATTCCAATTACTTATTTGATGTATCAACTAGTGATACTTGGAATGTTTCCTTTTACATTAAAGGAGAAATTGGTGATGAGTTAGATTTTAATATTGTAAAAAGTGGTGCTGAAGGCACTTCCCTATCAAGTGCATCATATACAATCAGATACAAAGGATGGCATTATATGAGATTACAACTCAGTACACCTACAGCATCACACACCAACCTTGGAAGACTAAGGATAAATTTTAAATCTGCTGGTACGTATAGGCTTGATAATGTTGTTTTAGAAAAAGGTACATTTAATTCTTGGTATGTTGGTGATGGAATAAACGGTAGTAGCACAAGTAATGGAAGTGGAACAAAAGCATCACCCTTTCAAAACATTGATAATGCTATTCAGTTAAATTACAATTGGAATCCTGGGGATTTGGTGTATGTGCGGGCAGGTACTTATAAAAATGACAACTGGGATGGAACAAATGATACTTGGCCTGATAATCCAAGTACAACTAGTGCGGGGTCTGATAATAATGATCCGTATCTAAAAATTGACAGATATACCAACTATGATTCGAGTGGAAATGGCTCAGCAAATAGTGGTAGTAAAATTTTAGCTGATAAGAATGGTTCAGTTGATCGCCCAATAATAATAAGGAACTTTGTAGATGATAGTGGAATTCATGAAGCGCCAAAAATTTTATTTGATGGTAAGGCAGGTTTTCAGTTTGGATCAGGAACAGAAGGGAGCAACGCAGGGGATGATAATTTAGACTGGATTGTTACATTTCTTGATGTTGCAGGTTTTGAAATTCAGGGACCAAACCAAGAAATAACATATTCTGAAGCTAGCTCAAACAGGACAAATGCAATAAACCTTCGTACAGCAAGTTCATCCAATATCAGTGCAACAAGAAACATGTATCATGGAAGAGGAATTGTAGTCTGGGGTGGATATTATGTGAATATTCATAATAACATTGTCTATGATTGCCCAAACTCAGGTATTAGATTTAATAATTCTGACTATGTAAGAGTATCTTATAATACTGTTTATAATACCACCTGGTGGTCATACAACGGTGAAAGTGGAATTGTAGTAGCTCAAAGTAGAAATAGAGATGCTGATACTAGTTCAACAAAAATTAAAATGAGGATTACCAATAATATTACTTATGCTAATATCAATAAAATTGTTTATTTCAATCCATCATATGATTGTTCAACTAGTGGTTCATATGATCCTAACAAAGATGATTACGCGTGTGGAGGTAGAAATAAAATTGTTGATGGATCAGGATGCTACATAACAAGAAATTCATACGATTCTGATGATTCTGGGGGTTCAAACCCAAATTATAATCCTCACGGAACTTATTATGGAACTTTTCTTTTTGCAAATAATGTTTCATATGGAAATGGCATGAATGGTGTTGTTGTCCACAAAACTGACTATGCTAATGTTTACAACAATACTGTCTATAAAAATGGTGAGGTTCCGTCAAGTAATGATTCAGATTGGGTTTCAGCAGGAAATCATACATATGAAAGTAGTGAAGGATCAAGTTCTTCATGGAAGACACCACTTGGTTCCGGAAGACAAAATTATACAGGGATTGTCGTTCACTCATCCTCCAATGTCAATATTTACAATAACATAAGTTTCGCAAAAAACTCCAATGATCATGCATATGTTAACTTTGTTGAAAGTGATTGGTCTGTAAACAGCGTAAATTTTGGTTCAAATAAAAATATTGCTGGATCTGGAACAAATGTAGCCGGTGGTAATCAAAGTTTAAGCGCATCGGACTTTATTACATCAAATGGGCAATTTATTAATGCAGATGATAATAATTTATCCAACAGAGACTATAAATTATCAAGCTCATGGAGTGATGCAATTGATGCAGCTGATGCTAGTTATGCCCCAGAAAACGATGTAAGTGGCATTAATCGCCCGCAAGGCAATTCTGATGATATTGGTGCTTATGAACTTTCTAATCATTGGGATGGTAGTGAAAGTCAAGCATGGAACACATCCGGAAATTGGGGTTTGAATGTAGTACCAACTGCTGATAAGTCCCCTGTTATTGAAAATGCTGGAAATGCTCCAGTAATTTCTAATTCAGTTGATGTAAGAGATTTGACAGTTAAATCAGGTGCCTCATTAACAATTGACGGAACACTTACAATTCATGGAACACTTACAAATAGTGGTACAATTACTGTTAATGGAACTATGACTGTTGACTAATACTAATCTTTAGTATTGATATCTTTTATTAATTTCAACAGTTTCGCTAATTAATTCATTGTTATTAGAAGATCCACCAACCATAAACTCAAACTCACCCATCTCAACACAAAAATTCATATCAATATCATAAAATGCTAAATCTTTAACATCAACTTTAAAATCAACTATTACAGTTTCACCAGATCCAATCAAAACTCTTTCATAGCGGACTAATTCTTTAACAGGTCTTGTAACTGAACTATAGGAGTCTCTAAAGTATAATTGAACAACTTCTTCCCCATCAAAATTACTATCATTTGTCACACTAACAGAAAGAGAAATTTCGTCATTGACAACTCCATTCACTTTAAACTCAGAATATTCAAAATTTGAATAACTTAAACCATGTCCAAATGGATACAATGGGGTAACTTCTTCAAATGCATATTTATGAAAATATTGTGAGGGTTTGTGGTTATAAATCATTTGTAATTGACCAACACTTCTTGGAAAAGTTAAAGGAAGTTTTCCACCTGGGTTAAAATCTCCAAAAAGAACATCAGCTACAGCTCTTCCGGCCATACTACCAGATTCCCAGGATTCAATTACACCTGAAATATTTTCATCAATCCATGGCTCTGCGATAGGTTTTCCATTAACATATACAATAACAACATTTTTATTGATTTCCTTCAACTTTTTGACCAATTGTAATTGTTTTCCGGCTAAATTTAAATTTGCTCTACCCATATTCTCTCCTGCAGTTCTTTTAGATTTTAAATTTCTCTGGGAATTATCTCCAACAACCACAACTATTTGATCATAATTTCTGGCATAGTTCACGGTCCGCCTAATATCACTATCAGAAATTGATCTGATATCCTCGTTTGAATCATAAAAATCAATATTAAAACCCTTAATTGAGCCAAGTGAGCTTATTCCTTCGTAAATTGTTGTTACATTTTCTTCAGGTTGAGCCCAAACCCAATCGCCAAGAACAGAATGATTATTTGCATTTGGTCCTGTTACCAATATCTTTCTTCCTCTGTTTTTTGACATTGGTAATATTCCATCGTTTTTTAACAATACAATGGATTTTCTAGCTGCATTAAGTGCAGTTTCTTTGTGCTCTTTAGTAAAAACTTTGTTTTGTATTTCGTTTGGATCAACAAATGGATTTTCAAATAGACCTAATTTAAATTTTGCATATAATATTTTTCTTGCTGAGAAGTCAATCCTTTCTTGACTTAATTTCCCTTCTTCAACCAATTTTACAACATTTTCCAAAAAATTTGGACCATGCATGTTCATATCCATTCCAGCATCAACCGCAAAAAATATGGCCTCCTTAAAATCTTTAGCAATTCTATGTAGACTATTAATTCTATTTATATCAAGCCAATCACTGACATAAAAACCATCAAACTCAAATTCATCTCTCATTACATCTGTTAATAATTCTTTGTGCATGTGAGACGGAATACCATTTATTTCATTGTGTGCAGCCATCACAGAGTAGACACCTGCATCTACTGCTCTTTTGAAAGGTTTTAGATAAATTTCCCTGAGGGTTCTTTCTGATATATCCATAGGTGACACATTTAACCCATTAACAGGCTCTGAACCGGCTGCAAAATGCTTAGCACAAGCAATTACATGATCATAGCCAGAGAAATCATCAGACTGAAGACCTTTGATCATCTCAACACCAAAATTTCCTACTAAATACGGATCTTCACCAAAAGTCTCACCTACTCTTCCCCATCTTGGATCTCTCAAAACATCTATATTTGGTGTGAAAGACCAATGTGATCCAAAAGCTCTCACCTCAATAGCTGTTTCTTTGCCGATTTGGTGAGCAATTTTTTCATCAAAAGTTGATGCCAACGAAATTGGAGAGGGATAAACTGTTGTGCCAGCTACCATTCCATTGCCATGAATCGCATCAATACCAATTAGTAATGGAATTTTCAATCTAGACTTCTGTGCCAACTCTTGCAATCTATTGGCTTCTTTCAATGTTAATACGTGAAGAAAAGAACCTATTTTTCCATCACTAACCATTTTAGCAATATCTCTTTTTAAAAGACCTGGATATGATGCTCTACTATCACTGTTAAGAATTTCTTCGGCAGTCATGTTTCTGTCAGCATCAGTGATGTAATTCAAGCCAACAAATTGAGTCATCTGAGCAACTTTTTCTTCCAAAGTCATCCTTTTCATTAAATCATCTAGCCTTTCGTCTACACTCAACTCTTTATTTAGATATTTTAATTCATTATTGTTTTCACAAGAAATGAAAACGAATAATGATAATGATAATAGTAATAGCTTTTTCATATTTTATTTTTCTCCAATTATTTTTTTAATGACATGCAACGTGGTCATAAATGTTATTTTGTGAACAGAATTTTTAAAATCACCCATCATTATTCTATTTTCTAAGTAATTAATAAAATCATCCAGTGATGAATTTCTATTCATAACGATTAAGATATAAATAGGGAGATAGAAATCTCCCTATTTTTCTGAATATATCTGTATTATTCTGTTGGCACTGCAGCTCGTGAATAAACCCAAAAAGCACCAATTTTACCATCTTCAATGTATACATCTGCCACATCGTAGGTGGTAACTTCTTCTCCATCAACAGTCTTTTTTACTTCAGAACCAGATATTACCCATTCGCCTTTTTGACCTTCAAGTCTCATTGCGAATGAAAAGTTTGTTTTCCACTTTGGATTCTCGGCTTCAAACCAACCTTTTAAAAATTCAATTTGAGTATCAGATCCCCTAATGATTTGTCCATTTGGACTTAAAATTCTAAAGTTTCCTAGCTCTGTTGAATCAATATTCATACTAGCAATTAATTCCAAATCACGATTGTTGTGTGCATCAATGTATTTATCCCAAATATCAAGGTTTTCAGGATTTGCATCATATGCATTTATTTGCTCTCCACCAGATCTCAAAAATCCAGGAGCTCTTTCCATTTCAGCATCTTGCTTTACGGGGGTATCGCAAGAAAAGGTAACAATAGAAAATAGTATTAATAATATTAAATTTCTCATTTTTTTAAATTTCTCACTAATTTAATGATTAAATTAAAAATATCATTACTCCCAAATTATGCTTTCTTCTTGTTCAAACCAATTTTCATAATTATTAGCATATCTTTCATCGATTTTAGCGCGTTTGATCTTGAGGGTAGGTGTTGTTAGATTGTTTTCTGGATTCCATTCCTCTTTGACAAAAACAATCTTTTTAATTTTTTTATAATTATCAGATTCCTTATTGATTTTTATCAAAGAATCTTCAACCTTTTTATTAGTTTCAAATTTATTAAACAAAGCAAGCTCGTTTGGAACAGCAAGCAATATGGGTTGTGGAAGATTCATGCCGACAATACAAATTTGTTGAAATAAATTTATTTTTTCAAATTTAGATTCGATTACAGACGGTTCAATATATTTTCCTTTTGATGTTTTAAAGATATCTTTAACTCTTCCTGTGATATGTAGATACCCTTTATTATCGATAAAACCTTTATCACCAGTATTAAACCAACCGTTTTTTAAAACTTCATTTGTATAGTTTTTGTTTTTATAATATTCTTTTAGTAAAAAAGGTCCTCTGTTTAGTATTTCGCCATGGGGACCTATTTTTACATCCACAGCATCCCATGGTAATCCCACGGATCCAACTCCGTCGGTTTTTTTAGTATCAAGGTATGAACAAACACAACAATTTTCTGTCATTCCATACCCATTTAGAATAAAAACATCTAACTTTTTATACCAATCAATTAAAGGTTGTGGTAAAAATGCAGCACCACTAACAATTGCATTAGCTCTTGACCAACCCAATGATTTTTTAATTTTTTTCTTTAATAGTGATGAAATTATGGGGATTTTTAAAAGTATATTTAATTTTTTTTGTGTCATTTTCTCCAAAACCTTTTCTTTAAATTTGCTGTATATTCTAGGTACACCTGCAAAAGTAGTAGGTTGAACATCTGCAAGATTTTTACCAAATGTTTCCAATGATTCAACAAATGACATTGTACCACCATACCTGAAGCAAGAGGATTCAATGACAACTCTTTCAAAAATATGATTAAGCGGTAAATATGATAAAAATGTATTATTTCCTGACCTATCAACAGCCAAAGGGTTGACTTTATTTTCAATTATAATTTTAGTCAAGAATATAGTCTTATAGTCCAATACAACACCTTTAGGATCACCTGTTGTTCCAGATGTAAAAACAATAGTCCAGATATCTTCCATTTTAGGATAATAATCATCCTTTTTTGGTTCATTATCATTCATTATATCTTCCCATTTTACAGAGTTGTCAATTGTAGAATGATTTTGATATGTTGGAAAGGAAATTAAGGGTAAGTTCTTAACTCCTTTTTTTTGTTCTTGCCAATTATCTAATTTTCCAGCAAATAATAATTTAACTTCTCCGAACTCAATAAGATTTTCTAATTCATATGATTTTAAAGTTGGGAAAAAAGGGACAGAAATATGGCCTGACATCATAATGGCTAGATCAGCTATAACCCACTCTCGACAATTTTTTGAAATCAACCCAATATTAGACTTAGTAGGAAGATCGTACCCTTCAATAGCTGTTGCTAATTTTCTTGCCATAATTCCTGCTTCAGCCCAAGTATATTCTACCCAATCATCGCCAAAAGGTTGTCTTAAAAAGGGTTCATTTGCTTTTTCTTTTTCCCATTTATAAAATGGAAAATCGTAAAATTTTTCGTTCATAAAAGCTAAATATAACAATTTATTTTTGAGATAATTTATAACACTCTGTTGCTTGATAATTTACTGATATATTAGCTATCTTAGTAAATGATTATGAACTCCTTTATATCATCAATTAATAACAGAAGTGCATCTTTTAAATCGAATAAAAAAGCAATGTTAAAGCTAATTGATGATCTAAATAAGAATTTAGATAAAACAAAGATTTTAGGTTCAGAAACTGCACTTGATCAAGCAAAAAAAAGGGGTAAATCTTTAGCAAACAAAAAAATTAAAAAACTTATAGATTTAGATAGTCCATTTCTTGAATTGATGCCACTTGCAGGGTTAAATCATGAAAATGGATTCGGCCCTGGTGGGACAACCATTTGTGGAATTGCTTTTGTTTCAAAAAAACTTTGTATAGTAAATGCGAATATTGGAACAAAAAAAGGAGGCGTTGTTGATTATGCTACAAGTCTTAAAAACCTTCGCCTATGCGAAATCGCAAAAGAAAATAAACTTCCAACTATAAATCTAGTTGAAAGTGGAGGAGCAAATCTTCCGGATCAAGATACTGTATTTAATAATTATGGTAAAATATTTAAGGAAATGTCATCTCGAAGTAAAAATGGCATTCAAACAATATCAGTAGTATTTGGTAATGCCACAGCAGGGGGTGCATATTTTCCTGGTATGTCTGATTATACCATTATGCAACAAGATCATGCAAAAGTTTTTTTGGCTGGTCCTCCCCTAGTAAAAATGGCTACAAATGAAGAGTCTAATGAGGAGGAATTGGGAGGTGCAAAAATGCACAGCAATATTTCTGGTGTTTCAGATTTTCTTGCTAAATCCGAGGATGAAGCTATTAAAATTGCAAGAAAAATCCTAGAATTCAATATTAATGACGTCAGCTTCGATTCCCATACTGACATTAATCCTCCAAAATTTGATAAAAATGAAATTTTAGGAATCATACCTTTTAATTTAAAAATTCCGTTCGATATTCGTGATTTAATTGTAAGATTCGTTGATAATTCTGAGTTCTTTGAATTTAAAGAAAGTTTTGGTCCTACTCTTGTATGTGGTTGGTCAAAGATAAATGATAAGAAAATAGGTGTTCTGGCGAGTAATGGGGTAATATTTAGTGAATCAGCTAAAAAGGCTACTCAATTTATACAACTTGCAAATAAATCAAACATTCCACTTTTGTTTATCCAAAATACAACTGGATTCATGGTTGGCAGAAGGCACGAACAAAATGGAATAATCAATCATGGATCTCAATTAATTCATGCAGTTGCTGGAAGTGAGGTGCCACACATAACATTATTGGTTGGCAATTCGTATGGTGCAGGAAATTATGCAATGTGTGGAAGATCATTTAACCCAAGGTTTTTATTTGCATATCCAAACGTAAAATCAGGGGTTATGGGTGCTGAACAACTTGCTGGTGTTATGGAAATTATTAAAATAAATTCAGCTTTAAAAGCAAATAAAAAGATAGATAAACGCAAACTGAATCGTGACAAAAAAAATTTAATTTCTGATTCTGAAAAAAAAGCATCAATTTGGCATACCACTTCGAATGTCATGGATGATTCGGTGATAGATCCAAGAAATACAAGGGATTATTTAAGGTTATGTGTCGAGGTGATTTATAAAGAAAATATAAAAGGAAGTGATTCATTTGGTACTTTTAGAATGTAAATTAATATGAAAGATTTTAAAAATTTCCAACATTTAAAAGTCAAAGAAAAAAACTTTGTACTTGAAATTACTTTGAATCGTCCTGAGAAAAAAAACGCAATTGGCTCAATAATGCTTGATGAGCTGATGAAATGCACCATATATGCAAATAAAAATAATTTAATTAGAGCTGTTGTGTATAGGGCAACTGGTAATATTTTTTGTTCAGGTTTAGACCTGTATGATTTTAAGGAAAGTAATAATTCGAATTCTCTTTCAGAAATATTTAATCAATTACACAAACCCAAACTTGCTGTTGTTGAGGGTGATGCATATGGTGGTGGAGTTTTACTAATTCTGTGCTGTAATTATGTTGTATCAAAATCAAATATTCAACTTTGCCTTCCTGAGGTTGATAGGGGTTTATTTCCATTCCAAGTTTTGGATGCATTAATAAAAGTAATGCCAGCCAAAAAAGCATTGGATTGGTGTTTAAGAGGTTCCTCAGTCAGTGCTTTAGATTGTGTAGAAATGAATGTGATTGATGAAATAAATGACATTGATTTGGAGGAAAATATATCAGATTGGGTTCGAACAATTACCAAAAAATCACCGAATGCTATTGTTAGTGGTTTAAAATCTTTTCAAAATATTTATGTGGATAAAAAAATCATTGGTAAATTAAATGACGAATTACATAAATTAAAAAAATCAGATGATTTCATTGAAGGCATTAAATCCTTTCGGGAAAAAAGAAAACCAAGATGGAAATAATTCAACTATGAGTAAACCTAATTTCTACAATGACTTATCAATTCCAATTATAGCTGCGCCCTTATTTTTAATCTCTGGTCCAAAATTAGTAATAGAATGTTGCAAGAATGGAATCGTAGGAACATTTCCTGCTTTAAATCATAGAACTACAGAAGGATTTGAACAATGGGTAATACAAATAAAAGAAGAACTTTCTGAATTTGAGAAAGAAACAGGAAAGAAAGCAGCTCCATTTGGAGTTAATTTAATTGTTCACAATACAAACCCTAGAATACGTGCAGATTTAAAAATTTGTGTAAAACATAAAGTTCCAATAGTGATAACTTCATTAGGAGCAGTCTCACAACTTGTTGGAGCTGTTCATTCATATGGCGGTTTAGTTTATCATGATATAATCAAAAAAAGACACGCAGAAAAAGCATCTGAGGCAGGTGTTGATGGGTTAATTTTAGTTTCAGCAGGGGCTGGTGGACATGGTGGCACCTTAAACCCTATGTCACTAATTTCTGAGGTGAAAAAAGTTTTTAATAAAACCTTAATACTATCAGGTTGCATAAGTACTGGCGTTGATGCTGCTGCTGCTTTGCAAATGGGAGCAGATTTTGCATACATGGGTACCAGATTTATAAATACAAAAGAAAGTCTTGCTGACGACGGATATAAAGACATGATAATTAACTCTGATGCCAATGATATTGTATATACTGCTGCAGTATCGGGTGTAAATGCTAATTTTTTAAAACCAAGTCTAGAAGCTATGGGAATTACTGAGGAAATGTGGAAGAATACAAAGAAAATTGACTTCGGTAAGGAACTAAGTGCCGCTGAGGCTGAAGCTAAGGCATGGAAAACAATCTGGTCCGCAGGACACGGAGTTACAAGCATAAATGATTGTCCAAGTGTTCAGGAATTGGTTGAAAAACTTAAAAGTGAATTTGTTAACTCAATAAGAAAGCAGTCTGAACTTTTAGATAGATTCTAAAATTACTTTTTCACAATTATTAGAGTTGCAGTGGAACCAGTTGCTAAATTCCATTGGTTAGCAGACAACAGGTTTTCTGAATCATCGTAAATTCTTAGTTCAGCAGTGTTAGGTCCGGATGATCCTTGGTTTAATGCTACAAAATCAATCTTGTTAAATCCTTCCTTCAATTTTAAGTTTATTCCTCTAAAATCATATGTTAATGTTAGATTTTCAACGATCACCTCATCATTAACTAAAATTGAAACACGATCACCGTCCATATATTCAAAATCTCTACAAACAATATTTGCTTTTTTGGAAACAGTTGATACATCCCCTAAGTAAGCGTCTCCTAAGTATTCATTCGGATTTTTTTTATTTTCATCAACTTTTAGTTTTTTTAAATATTTTTTTCCTGGGTCAGCGAAAAATTCGCTATCCTGCTCCATAATAGATTTTTGAGGGTTGTTTGGGTTTTTTAATATAGTAAAGGCATTGGGATTTTGCTTTGTAATAGGTGGAATTAGGGTCTTTTTGGAAGGAGGTGGTAACTCAATTTTCCTATTACTACTTTCTACCTGTGAATAGCTGTAACTCATAAAGAAAAAAAATAAAATAAATAGTCTCATACTAAAATTTAAAGATCAAATATAATTCCAAAAATTATTTTTTAAGATATCTAACAAATTTATATCTCGATAAAGTAGCTAAAGTCAACACGATAAAAATACTCCAATAGACAAAATTGGGTGTTATTACTTTATCACCTGAGGCATATGAATGTAATCCAACCAAATAAAAATTAACTCCAAAGTATGTCATAACAATACTAGCAAATGCTAAGATTGTCATTAGATTAAATAACCATTTTCCTCTGAGTTTAGGAATCAATCTCATGTGTAGAATAAAAGCATAGATCAGAATACTTATCAGAGCCCATGTTTCTTTTGGATCCCAACCCCAATATCTTCCCCAACTCTCATTAGCCCACATTCCACCTAAAAAATTACCGATTGTTAACATTATTAACCCCACAGTAACAGACAATTCGTTTATCATCGTGAGTTCAGAGAGTTGGTTTTTAATTTTTTCCTTATTGGATTTTGTAATAAAAACAATTAAAAGCAAAGAGACAAAACCTAGTATCATGGACAAAGCAAATGGTCCATAACTTCCAACAATTACAGATACATGTATCATTAACCAATAACTGTTTAAAACTGGAACTAAATTTGCTATTGACGGATCCATCCAATTCCAATGAGCTATCATCAAAATCATTGACGTGACAAAGGAGGTTGAGGCAAGTGTCAAATCTGATTTCTTTATAAAAATAAGTCCAATACCCATTGTAGCCCAAGCTACGTAAATCATTGATTCATATGCATCTCCCCAAGGTGCATGACCAGAAATATACCATCTAGCAATCAATCCAAAAGTATGGGCTATAAATAAGACAACAATTGATGACCGAAAAATTATGAAAATATATTTCATAAAATTATTTATCAATTTATTTTCAGAAAAGATGTTCAATATAATGAATACAAAAAAAAGTAAACCGGCGAGAAAATAATAAAGAAATAAATTTTTGAAAATATCGTACTTG
>OZSS01001186.1_pt1 | contig 12222 bp, 10 predicted proteins | sample 1779911 | NCBI WGS metagenome assembly OZSS01 (sample SAMEA2603589, study PRJEB24840) | metagenome | biome: Water; feature: Photic zone; material: Seawater sample | place: Mediterranean Sea | collected 2013-11-12 | depth 10 m | reverse complement strand
ATGTAGATAGGCGGATAATGATGCTCATAGATACTCTTCAGGAAACAGACCAGCTAGAAAATACAATTATTTTTATGATTTCAGATCATGGAGAAATGCTTGGCCAACAAGGAGCAAGAGGAAAAGTTGTAGCTTGGGAGGAATCAATCAAGGTTCCAACTTTAGTATATCACCCCGACTTAAAACAACAAAAGATGTGCAATTCAATTATTTCAAATATTGATATCGTTCCTTCAATATTAGAATTTTCAGGCCTTGATAAGCCAGAAATAAAAAATAAATTTCCCGAACTAAAAGGTAACAGTTACGCTCATCTAGTTGAAAATGTAAATTATGCAAATAAACGAGATGTTGAAGGTCATTTAATACATGGGGTTCAAATTATTCCAACTGTCTTTGAAGTTGCAGAAAAATTTAGACATACCGCTTTAGCTGATGGTTTTATTAACAAAGCTAAAGTATTCGCATCAAAAGGTAATTTTTTACCCGACTTCAGCCTTCCTCTTAATTATAAGGGAGTAGTAGATAAAAAGTATAAATTTTTAAGATTTTTCTCTCCTCGTATGAATAACATACCTCATGACTATAATGATCTAGTTGCTAACAATTCTGATTTCCAATTATTTGATTTAGAGAATGATCCTTACGAAATGAATGATCTCTCCAAAAATGAGAATAATAGAGATTTATTAATGTTAATGAATGAAAAATGTAATAAGTTAACAGATAAAGAAATAGGCCTAGAAAATCATGTCCTTCATTTACCTGGCCCTGATTGGTTTTGGACAGCTTAAATTATGACAAAAGAAGTTATCTTAAATTTTGATTTGTATAGAAAGTTTCGGTCTGAGTATTCACCAGATAATTTTCATCATGTAGCTTTTAAGACGATGCAGTACGAAAAGATGGTCAGTTTTTATGAAAAACTTTTTGGATGTAAGCCTTTGTATAAAAGTAATGATATTGCTTTTTTAGCTTTTGATGAAGAACACCACAGAGTAGCTATTGCCAACACTAAGCCAGGAGTTGATAAACTTAATTTTATTGTAAAGTTAGTAGCACGATTTAAAGAATGGCTTAATAGGTCCACACCATCAGCAGTTGGATTAGATCACATTTCTTATCAATTAAATCCAATAGACAAGTGGTTCGATTTTTATTTAAAAGCAAAAGAACGTGGCCTAAAACCATATTGGACTATCAATCACGGTTGGATCACAGGAATGTATTATAAAGATCCAGATGGCAATCTTATTGAAATATTTTTTGAGCACTGGCAGAACGAAGAAGAGTTTAAGCATGAGGTTTCAGCTCGAGGCTTTCCAGAAGAACCGGTAGGAACAAATATGGATATTGATATTCTCTATGATATGTTCAAAAAAGGCGAAAGTTTTGAAAACTTAACCAAAAAAGGAAATACAGTTCCTGAAGGTAAAAAGCCTGTGACGGGTATTCAAGCTGCGATCAATATGCGTAAAAAATTTAAATAGTATTTGTATGGATCTATACGATCTCAATTCAATTCCAAGAATAGTCTTTTCAATTTTATCAATTTTATTAACCATAGGACCAACTATTGCCGACTTTAATAAAACTCACGCTACACATCCTGATTGGATAGGGCATGCACGCTTTCATGTAGTCTGGCAAGTTCTTGGATTCTATCCAATCATGGTTTTGAATTTAATTGTATTATGGATTTATATTCCTGAATTTTATTATCCATACCAGCTTTATTTTTGGCTTATTTGGTATTTTGGTTTCCTTGGAACCTTTATAATAACTATTTTCAGCATGCCTCTATTTAAGGGAACGCTCTCTGATCCCGGAGGAAGAGTACCCTTCAAATACACATTTGGAAAAAAATTAAAATTACTACCTGGAAAAAATAAACACCTTCCATTTAAAATAAAAGGGCAAGTAAAAACCTATAAAGTTGATGAAAACCTTCACAACATGATACTGCCAACAATAATTGTGATTATTACGTCTATTTACTTTATAGTTCATTAAACAATATTTCTAAAAATGATCGAGTATTTCTTTCCACTATTACTACTATGCGTCATCCAATCTGGAACACCTGGTCCTAATAATATTATGTTAACCGCATCGGGTAGAAATTTTGGTTATTTTGGATCTATTCCTCATATGGCAGGAGTAGTGTTTGGTTTCTTATCTTTATTGATTGTTTTGAGCCTTGGATTAATAACTATTTTTAATAACTTTCCATTTATACAAACATTATTACAAATTTTAGGATCACTTTATCTTTTATACTTATCTTACCGCATTTACTTTTCTTATAACGCAGAAGATCAAAGTCGTTCAAAGCCAATTACCTTCTTGGAATCATCATTGTTTCAATATGTTAATCCAAAAGGAGTCATGATGGCGGTAACAACAATTTCTATTTATACTGATTTTAAGAATTTTGAGTTCATCGATAGCTTTATGAATGGCATGATATGGATATTAATTGCATTCACAATCTCAAATATATTTGCTGTTTTAACTTGGACAACGATTGGTGTATTTTTAAATAATTTCATTAAATCTGATAAAGCAATTAATCAATTTAATGGATTTATGGCAACTTTACTTGTTTTAACAGTTATATGGATTAATTATGAGTTCTATGGATCTTAATAGAAAATTAATAACCTATTTAGTTTTGGGGCATTGCTTTATTATTGCTATATCAAATTATCTAGTTCAATTTCCAATAAATATATTTGGTTTGGATTATACAATTGGTACATTCACTTTCCCAATTATAGTTCTAGCTACAGATTTGACAGTACGACTTTCGAATGCAACAAATGCACGTAAAGTTATCGGATACGCCTTTATACCAGCTTTTATAATTTCATATATATTTGCTGATTTTAGAATAGCGATTGCATCTGTTTTAGCTTATTCAATTGGGCAGTTGCTTGATGTCTTTGTATTTTCAAAAGTAAGGGACAGAGTAGGCGATGACGGCTTCAATTTAAGTTCTTATTGGTACCTTGCGCCAGTTGTAAGCACCTTTTTTGCCCAATTGATTGATACATATCTATTTTATGGTGTGGCATTTTATAATTCTGCAGATGATTTTATGCGAGAAAATTGGGATCTCATAGCATTCAACGATTTCATATTGAAACTAGTTGTTTGCTACCTAGCATTTTTGCCAATTTATGTTTTAATTCTGAATAGAACTTTTAATTATATTAAAACGCGCACATAAAAAAAATGTTATTTACGTCTATTTCTCCTGAAGCTTTTGATCATAAAAATATATCTAAAGACATTCATGAAATGAATGATCATATAAAAAATTTGCTAGTCAACGCGCCCCCATCACATGAAATACCTTTTGATGTCTTGCAAGAAATAAGAAGACAAGGTGGTGGATTGCTTGCTTTCCAGCCATATTCTGATCGTGCTGAAAATAGGCAAATTGGGATAGGCGATCATAAAGTAATGATAAGAATAATTAATCACGACAGTCCTGATTTTATTTATATGCACATACATGGCGGCGGTCACTGCATTGGTGCTGCAGATATGCAGGATCAATCTCTAGAAAAAATTTCAAATGATCTTAATTGTGTAGTGGTAAGTGTCGAATATCGTCTTGCGCCAACTAACCCTTATCCAGCTGCCCCAGATGACTGTGAAACAGCAGCTGTCTGGTTAATAGAAAATTCAAAGAAAGAATTCAATACAGAAAAAATTGTAATTGGTGGAGAGTCGGCTGGTGCAAACTTATCAGCGGTTACATTGCTGAGACTGAAAAGTAAAGGGATGTTGGATACTATCAAGGGTGCAAACCTTATTTACGGATCCTATGATGCTCGACTTACACCAAGCGCAATCAGGCAGGAAGGTTCTGAAGAAATATTCTTATTATCATATGCAATGATTAGAAAATTTAGAGACTCATACTTTCAAGGAGATGTGGATAAAAGCATGCCTGACGTTTCACCCATTCAAGGAGATTTAACGGGAATGCCGCCAGCATTATTTACAGTAGGAACAAGAGATTTATTGCTTGATGATTCATTATTTATGTATGGCAGATGGTTGAGTTATGGTTCAAATGCAGAAATTATAATTGTTCCAGGAGCAGATCATGCTTTTAATGCTTTTCCGTCAGAAACAACAACATCTGTTGAAAATAAAATAAGTGAATTTGTTAAATCAGTTCTCTAGACCATCTAAATATACTTTAGCAACTTTTTTTCCTAATTTGTAGTCAGCTTTTAAAACCTCAATATTTTTTGAATCTCTTTTTGATTTTAGTTTTTCTGGTGGGCATAGTTGTACAATTTCGCAATCACTCGGGGGATTATTAATAAAATCAAGTGCTCGATTATAAGTTTTATCATGCACTAATAATGCTTTTCTCAATTTAGGATATTCTCTTGATAGTAAAGCGCCAATATAATTTTCAATTTTCAACTTCCTTCTAAATTTTTTTTCATATGTTCTAATTACAATTATCTTTTTAGCTCCCATCTCATATGCTTTTTCTACGGGAAGGGGATCAGCAACACCTCCATCAAATTTCCTGCGTCCATCTATTAAGCTTGGGGTTCTAACCAATATGGGCAGGGTACCAGAGGCAATCATTTTTGGCATCCACTCACCATCACCAAATGAATAATATTCGGCATTTGCTTCGATCGCATCAGTCACAACTGCAACATAATCTTTTCCTTTTAAATTATTTTTAATTTTTTCCATACTTGGCTTAAACATCTTCTCGCCATCCTCGTACATCTGATGAAATTTAATTATGTCTTTACCAATGAAAATATTTTTATAGCTAAGGTAATCACCTTTAGCTGCATAGAGCATTTTTTCTAAATTATTGTCTGTTTCTCTAATTAGATACCAGCATAGAACCGCCACTCCATTTGAGACTCCCATGTAAATATCAAATGGATCATAGTTCCTATTAATAAAGGTATCGGTTATTCCAAAAGAAAATACACCTCTTTGGCCACCGCCTTCTACGATCAGAGCTGTTTTTTTATTTTCCATGACATCAATTAACTAGTAAAGTTATATAAAAAATCAAATGTGTTCGATAGTAATTTTAAAACAAAGTGACTCAGAGTGGCCATTAATAATTGGTGCTAACAGAGATGAAATGAAGGACAGAGAGTCACTCACACCTGGTAGACACTGGAAAGATAGACCCCATGTATTTGCTGGAAAGGATTTAATTGCTGGAGGCACATGGCTTGGTATCAATGATTATGGTTTGGCTGTTGGCATCATGAATCGAATGAACAGTTTAGGACCATTAGATAATAAAAGAAGTAGGGGAGAGTTAGTTTTAGACGCATTAGATCATGCAGATGCATCGGAGGCTCTTAATGCCATGATCGAAATTCAAAAGGACTCTTATAGGGGATTTAATATGCTTATCGCTGATAATATAAATGCTTACTGGATAAAGTCAGATGAGGAACAAGAAGTCATTGAATACTTTAATATACCAGACGGGCTTTCAATGATAACGGCATATGATCGAAATGATTTAAAATCGAAGCGCATTAAAACTTACCTATCAAAGTTTGCTTTATCATTAGAGCCAAATCCATCTAAAGGGGAATGGCAAGACTGGGAAATGTTATTGGGAAGCACTTACAGTGAGGATAAAAATCCACTAAGTGCTATGTGTGTGAAGACTGATATGGGATTTCAAACAGTATCATCAACTTTAATCGCACTGCCTAGCTTTCAACCTAAGGGAGCGAAGCAAAAACCTGTCTACAAATTTGCTAATGGTTCTCCTGATTTATCAAGTTACACTGAACTTGATCCGTAAGCTTGATATATTATTAATTAAATTATTGATTTTATTGATTAATATTTAGATGGGTTACTGGCACTTTCTTATATTTAGTGTTGTTTGAAAAATCTTAATTATTATAATCGATGAACTTATAATCAATATTTTGGAGTACCCGAATGACTGACTGTTATATCTATGACGCAATTAGAACGCCTCGTGGCAAAGGCAAAAAAAATGGAACTTTACATGAAGTTACAGCTTTAGAACTTGCAACCCAGGTTTTAAATAATGTTAAAGACCGCAATCAACTAGATACTGCTGATGTAGACGACGTTGTTCTGGGATGTGTTGCTCCAGTTGGTGAACAAGGTGCTAATATTGCTCGTTCTGCAGTGCTCAATTCAGAATTTGATCAATCAGTATCAGGAGTGCAAATAAATAGATTTTGCGCATCTGGTTTAGAAGCAACAAACATGGCAGCGGCTCAAGTTATGTCTGGTCAGGCACAGATGTCTATAGGCGGCGGCGTTGAATCAATGTCAAGAGTTCCAATGGGTTCTGATGGTGGAGCAATGGTTGCTGATCCTTCAGTAGCAATTAAAAACTATTTTGTACCTCAAGGAATAAGTGCTGACATGATTGCTTCAAAATGGGGCTTTACTAGAGATGATGTAGATGCTTATGCAGTTGAGAGTCAACAAAGAGCTAAAAAAGCTTGGGATGAAAAAAGGTTTGATAAATCAATTACACCTGTGAAAGATATTAATGGCTTAACCATCCTAGATCATGACGAACATATGAGGCCCGATGCAACAATGCAATCACTGGGATCACTAGATCCTTCTTTTGCAATGATGGGAGAAATGGCTGGTTTTGATGCTACAATACAACAAAGGTATCCAGAAGTAGAAAAAGTAAATCATGTGCACACAGCTGGGAACTCCTCAGGGATTGTTGATGGTGCTGCTGCAATTCTACTTGGCAATAAAGAAATGGGTGAAAAGCATGGTCTTAAAGCAAGAGCAAAAATTAAAGGATTTGCTTCAATTGGATCTGAGCCAAGCATAATGTTGACTGGACCGGGCTATGTTTCAGACAAAGTCTTAAAAAATCTTGGAATGGATAAAAACGACATTGATTTATGGGAATTAAATGAAGCTTTTGCAGTTGTTGTTCTAAGATACTTAGAGCATATGGGCATCGATCATTCTCAAATTAATGTTAATGGCGGAGCTATTGCAATGGGACACCCTCTTGGTGCTACTGGTGCAATGATACTTGGTACAGTTCTTGATGAGTTAGAAAGAACGAACAAGTCTACAGCACTTGCTACATTGTGTGTTGGCGGAGGCATGGGAACTGCCACTGTCATCGAGCGCGTTTAAAAATTTAGATTAAAGGTAATATAATGAGTGATGTAACTTATGAAATAGATAGCGACGGTGTTGCTGTAGTAACTTGGGATTTAGAAAATCGTTCAATGAACGTTCTAAATTTTCAATCTTTAGGTGAATATAGGCAAATTATCGAAAAGCTAATTGGCGACGATGCAGTTAAAGGTATCGTTCTGAGAAGCGCTAAAGATGCATTCATAGCTGGAGCAGATCTTACTTCTTCTGAAGTTTTTGGTTTTGACAGCGTTCAAGAAGATAAAGTTAAAGCTGCAGAAAAAATATATAATGGAAACATGGAAATGCAGTTGCTGTTTAGGAGCATGGAAACATGTGGCAAGCCTTTTGTTGCAGCAATAAATGGACATGCTTTAGGCGGTGGATTTGAGATTTGTTTGTCATGCCACTACCGTGTTGCAATTGACAATGACAAAATTCAAATTGGACAACCAGAGGCGAAAGTTGGTCTTATACCTGGAGCCGGTGGAACTCAAAGAGTACCTAGATTGGCAGGAGTTACGCAAGACATAATGGGCTTCCTTTTGGCGGGAACTCCATTCTCTCCTAAAAAAGCTTTAAGTGCAGGACTTATTAACGAGGTGACTGATAAAGAAAATTTATTAGCCGCTGCAAAAAAATATATTGTTGATGGCGGAAAAGCGGTTCAACCATGGGATGAAAAAGGATTCAAATTTCCTGGTGGGCTTCCTTATACTCCAAAAGGTATGATGCTATGGGCGGCGGCCTCATCCTCTCTTAGAAAAAATTCTTATAATAACTATCCAGCTCAAACAGCTATATTGTCAGCAGTTTATGAAGGCGTACAAGTTCCTATTGATGCTGCATTAAGAATTGAGGCTCGTTATTTTACCCACGTAGTTATGGATCCAAGATCACAAAATATGGTCAGAAGCTTATTTGTTAATATGCAAGCTCTCAGTAAGGGAGCAAGGAGGCCAAAGGACTTTGATAAGTATGATGTCAAAAAAATTGGTATACTTGGAGCTGGACTCATGGGCGCAGGAATTGCTTATGTAACTGCAAAAGCAGGTATTGAAGTTATTTTAATTGATACAGATCAAGATGCTGCTGATAAAGGTAAAGATTACTCGACTAAAATTTTAGATAAGCAACTAAGCAAAAAAAGAACTACAGAAGAAAAGAAAGAAAAATTACTAAATTTAATAACTCCTACTACTGATTACTCTTTGCTAACGGGCGCAGATCTAATTGTAGAAGCAGTTTTTGAAAACAGAGACATTAAGGCTGAAGTTACCGCTAAAGCTGAAGCACAAATTGCTGAGACAGCTGTTTTTGGTTCCAATACTTCAACTTTACCTATCACGGGACTGGCTAAAAATTCTCAAAGACCTAATAATTTTATTGGAATTCATTATTTCTCTCCTGTTGAAAGAATGCCATTAGTTGAAATTATTATGGGAAAAGAAACGTCACAGGAGACTCTTGCTAAGACAATGGATTATGTGCAAAAGATTAAGAAAACTCCAATTGTAGTAAATGACAGCAGAGGTTTCTATACAAGCCGCGTATTCAGCACATATACAGGTGAAGGTGTTGCAATGCTGGCAGAAGGAATTAAGCCCGCACTAATTGAAAATGCTGGAAAGATGACAGGTATGCCAATGGCGCCTTTAGCTCTCTCAGATGCTGTAGCTTTAGATCTTGCATGGAAGGTGACTACTCAGACTAAAAAAGACTTCGAGGCGGAAGGAAAAGAGTTTCCTGTTACACCTATGTATTCAATCATGGAAGAAATGGTTGAAAAGCAAGGCAGGTTTGGAAAAAAGAATAATAAAGGTTTTTATGAATATCCTGAAAGTGGAAAAAAATACTTATGGCCTGAATTATCAAATCTTTGCAAGGAAAGTGACGAGCAGCCTGAAGTTGATGAACTAAAAAAGAGATTTCTCTATATTCAAGCCTTGGAAACTGCTAAGTGCTATGAGGAGAATGTCTTAACAGATGTGCGCGATGCTGATATTGGAGCAATTCTAGGTTGGGGAATGGCACCTTGGACTGGTGGAACACTCTCTTACATTGATATGATAGGTGTCAAAGAATTTGTTGCTGAAGCAGATAAACTTGCTCAAAAATATGGTGAAAGGTTTACACCCTGCAAGCTTCTTCGGGATATGGCCGCCAAAAATGAGACTTTTCATAAAAGTGGTAATTCTAGTCAAGCAGCTTAAATAAGATTAGTATAAATATTACATCTTTATAGATTTGAAAGGATCCATATGGCAAACACTACACCTACGACTAATTCTCTCGAAAATTACTTTTTACCCTTCACTGCAAATAAGGATTTCAAAAAAGATCCAAGACTTTTGGATAGAGGGGAAGGTGTATACTATTGGAACCATAAAGGCGATACGGTAATTGATGCTTCTTCAGGATTATTCTGTGTACCCCTGGGTCATGGAAGGAAAGAAATTGCAGATGCTGTACACCAGCAATTACTAAAATTAGATTATTCTCCAAGCTTCCAAGTTTCTCACTTGCCTGCTTTTGCTTGCGCTGAAAAAGTTGCAAAACTTTTACCAGGTGACTTAAACAATGTATTTTTTACGATATGTGGATCAACAGCTATAGATTCAGCTATTAAAATTGTTCAAGCATATCAGCATGCAATTGGACAGGCTCATCGAATGAAGTTTGTATCACGTGAAAGAGCTTACCACGGTGTGAATATTGGCGGCACCTCTCTGAGCGGCATGATTAAAAATAGAGAAATATTTACCGCTGCAATGCCGGGCGTTATTCATTTAAGACATACTTGGTTAGACGAAAATAAGTTCACAAAAGGTCAACCAGAACATGGTGCACATTTAGCTGATGACCTTCAAAGATTTGTTGATATGTATGGACCAGAATCAATTGCTGCATGCTTTGTGGAGCCAATTGCGGGATCAACTGGAACATTAATTCCACCTAAGGGGTACTTAGAAAAGTTAAGAGCAACATGTGATAAGTATGGCATCGTATTAATTTTTGACGAAGTAATTACAGGATTTGGAAGAACTGGAAAGTCTTTTGGTTCTGTAAAATATAATGTACAGCCAGATATGATAACCATGGCGAAAGCTATTACAAATGGTTCCCAACCAATGGGTGCAGTTGGAGTTTCTGACAAAATTTACAACGCGATTGTTGGCAATGGTCCAGAACATGGAGTTGAGTTTTTTCATGGCTACACATACTCTGGTCATCCAGCATGTGTTGCAGCATCATTAGCTACATTGGATATTTATGAAAAAGAAGATATTTTCGCAAGAGCCGAAAAGATGTCACATTATTTTTTAGATGCTGTTTTTGATGCGTTTAAAGATGTCCCAGCGGTAACAGATGTTCGTGGAGATGGGATGATGGCTGCTATTGATCTTGCAGTTGATAAAACTCCAGGGGTGCGTGGATATGATGCGCAAAAGAAAACCTTTGCGAATGGAGTTCATATTAAATTTACTGGTGACAGTGGCATCATCGCGCCTGCTTTAATTGCTGAAGAAAAGCACATTGACGAAATGTTACAAAAAATAAAAGAAGTAGTTGTTAAATATTAAGAGAAAAGTTTTAAATATGACTAAAATGACAACAGAAGAAGCTTTTATTAAAGTTTTACAAAAGCATGGCATACAACATGCATTTGGGATTATTGGCTCAGCGTTTATGCCTATATCAGATTTATTTCCTAAAGCTGGTATAACTTTTTGGGACGTAGCTCACGAAACTAACGGAGGTATTGTTGCTGACGGATACACTCGCGCTACAGGAAAAATGTCTATGTGTATTGCTCAGAATGGTCCTGGTATTACAAACTTTGTTACACCAATCAAAACAGCATATTGGAATCACACGCCATTACTCTTAGTAACACCTCAAGCAGCCAATAAAACAATTGGTCAAGGTGGGTTTCAAGAAGTTGAGCAAATGGCTTTATTTAAAGATATGGTTTGTTATCAAGAAGAGGTGAGAGATCCTTCAAGAATAGCTGAGGTTTTAAATCGAGTAATCTCAAAAGCATTTAGAGGGTCAGCCCCCGCTCAAATAAATGTACCTAGAGATATGTGGACCCAAGTCATTGATATTGAAATGCCAACTATTATAAATTTTGAGAGACCGGCTGGCGGTTCTGAGGCAATACTAAAGGCATCTGAATTATTATCTAATGCTAAATTTCCAGTAATTTTATCTGGCGCTGGCGTTGTATTAGGTGATGCTATTGAAGAATGTAAATTGCTTGCTGAAAGATTGGACGCCCCCGTTGCGTGTGGATATCAGCACAATGATAGTTTTCCTGGCAATCATCGATTAGCTGTTGGACCGTTAGGTTATAATGGATCAAAAGCAGCAATGGAATTAATTTCAAAAGCGGATGTTGTTCTAGCTTTAGGTACTAGATTGAACCCTTTTTCAACTTTGCCATGCTATGGCATTGATTATTGGCCAACAGAAGCATCAATAATACAAGTTGATATTAATTCAGACCGTATAGGCCTTACAAAAAAAGTAAGTGTGGGTATATGTGGGGATTCTAAGCTGGTGACACAGCAATTAATAAACAATCTATCTTCAAGTGCCGGTGATAATGGTAGAGACGATAGGAAAGCACTAGTACATCAAACTAAATCCTCCTGGCTACAAACGCTAAGCAGCATGGATCACGAGGATGATGATCCTGGTACCACATGGAACGCTGACTCTAGAAAGAGAGATTCTGATCGAATGTCTCCACGAATGGCGTGGAGAGCAATTCAAGCGGCCCTACCCAGAGAAGCAATTATTTCATCAGATATTGGTAATAATTGTGCAATAGGAAATGCTTATCCTACTTTTGATGAAGGAAGAAAGTATCTTGCTCCAGGTCTGTTTGGCCCATGTGGATATGGTTTTCCGTCAGTTCTAGGCGCTAAAATTGGATGTCCTAACATTCCAGTTGTTGGATTTGCAGGCGATGGTGCATTTGGCATAAGTATGAACGAGATGACTTCTTGTGCAAGAGAAGAATGGCCTGCTATT
>OZSS01001185.1_pt1 | contig 12222 bp, 5 predicted proteins | sample 1779911 | NCBI WGS metagenome assembly OZSS01 (sample SAMEA2603589, study PRJEB24840) | metagenome | biome: Water; feature: Photic zone; material: Seawater sample | place: Mediterranean Sea | collected 2013-11-12 | depth 10 m | reverse complement strand
GCGCTATCGTCTCCAACCACAATGAAGTTGGAGCTCATGGACCGAGACCCCACTTTTGGCATGCCTATAAATCTACTAGCGGCGTATAGGCGTCTGAATCCCATCATAGCTCTTGCAAGTGGCTTTTGTGTCTTGGGCCTCCTGAGAGAACGAGAAATTCAGCGCGCATTTTATGTGGGCCATTTCCAGAGTATAAATAATGTCCTCTATATACGCCACTGAGCCACCTACGGCCGGAAAGGTGCTCCTAAGGACGAACTATGGGGAAATTGAGGTGGAACTCTGGTCTCGAGAGGCTCCTCTCGCATCTCGCAACTTTGTCCAGCTGTGTTTGGAAAGTTATTACGATAACTGCAGCTTTCATAGGATCATACCAGGATTCATGGCTCAGACAGGTGATCCTAGCAACACAGGTGAGGGGGGTGAAAGCATCTGGGGTAGACCTTTCAAGGACGAGTTCCACAGCCGGCTCAGATATAGCCACCGCGGACTGTTAGGGATGGCTAATAGCAACAAGGCCCACACGAATCAGTCCCAATTCTTCCTGACTCTTGCAGCGTGTGAATGGATAGATAAGAAGAACACCATCTTCGGTCGCGTGACTGGCCAGACTATTTTTAATCTCATGCGTATCGGCGAAGTCGACCTGGTGAACGACAAGCCCGTAGACGAGTGCTTGCTCCTGAGCACGCAGGTGCTCATCAATCCTTTTGACGACATAGTGCCGCGCGTGAAGCACCTTCAGGAAGAGGTCGAATCAGCCGCGGGCAAGGATAAGGTGGTAGGGACACGTGCGAAGGACCAGAAGCTGTTATCATTCGGTGATGATGAGGAGGAAGATGGTGTGATGGCACTTCTGAAGAAGAAAAAAGATGCAAAGAAGCGATGGAGAGGAGATCACGGGTCTGCTGCCGTACAGGAGAGAGGGACGACCACTGGTAGTCTCAAGGAAGCGTCTGGGGGCTGCGAGCCGGGTAGTCTCAAGGAAGCGTCTGGGGGCTGCGAGCCGGAGACGGAGAAGAGTACAGGTGCGATGCTGGCAGCCAAAATTAAGGCCTCTGCCTCCGCACAGCGTGTAAGCAACGCCAACAGCGGCAGCACAAGCACGAGCACGAGCACGAGCACGAGCACGGGCACGCGCGGCGGCGCTAGGGGTAGTGTCCTCGAGCGAATTAAGAGGACGTATCTGGAGAGCGGAAGCCTAGCAGTCGTGAATAGGCACTCGTTGTCTGGTAAGACTGCGAAGAAGGAGGCAGAAACCCGCGAGAAGGCTACTTTAGAGCGTTTGTCGTCTTTCTCCAGCGCCCTCTTGGCCGAGAAGAGGAGTCTTCCTAGCCCTTCACGAGAGGAAGACGCAGGTCAAGGCATGTCTGTTGTGAATGACGGTCATAGTGAGATGGGCAGTGATCTCACCGGGTGGCACATGGGCATCTTAAAGTTCAAGCGACATGTCGACGATGCGGCGAGAGACAAGGTAGTAGTTGTGGACGGTCTTGGTGCCGCTACGAAGAGAAGGAGAAAGTGACACACACGTCAATAATGTAACGGAATGCTAAAGCTTGTATATATTATGGTGAATGAAGACAGCATTGAACAACTACCTCACGCCTCTGGATCTCGTCCCTGTCTGGCAGTGAAGTGAGGAATCCTCGGCCGACAGCTAGACAGCAGCCTGTGCAGCAGCATAAGATCTTCTGTGGCGTACAGGCTGATCGCATGGTCCACATCGACACCATCCTGGATGTACTTTTTGGTGGGCTTCTCGTCTGAGGTGCGCTTTTGCTTAGTGATGCTTATCAGCTCCACCTGTCTGCCTGTACATGCCCTCAGCATTTCCATTGTTCCTTTTACAAGCTTTGCCCGGCCTGGACCATGCACTTGGTCTGCCCAGTCAAAAACCATCAGGAAAAAAGTGCAATTTTGAGAACTTGAGTGAGCCTTATACTCGCCACCGATCGCAGAGTCAATACCGCACTCGCGACCGGGAGAATCGAAACCACATTTTCGAGGGGACGCCGACTCATTCTTCTTATCACACAATTCGTTGAGATAGGCTTGATAGGCGCGAGGGCATAAAATTGCGGGAAGCGTTTCCAAATTTGTAAGATAGCACGGGACACCTAAAGATCTGAACATGTCCCGCAAGTAGTCGGTAGCAAGAGCATGGGGGGCGTCATCAGATAGTTTCGGGTCATCGAGTATGAAGAAGGACCGCGAGTCCTGGATCATGTTTTTACATGAGCTGTCATTGCAGCAAAGCTTGCTTCTATGCTCTACGGTCACACTAGGATAACATAGGGAGAGCTTGCTGCAACGGAATTCCACGTTATTGACAATGGCGGGCCGGTAGTAGTAGAGTTTGGGATCAGAGCCACGCATCTGGGTAGCGATGGCGCCCATCCCACTGTCACTATCGCTATTTTGATCATAGGCCGAGGCCAGGACGGCCCCAGTTCCGGTGGCGGCAGCTATGCGCTTGGTGGAACCCAAAGTGGCGCGCGTAGAGTGAGTGCGAGACTCGCTATCCCTGTCTGCTTCAGCTTGGGCCTGGTTGGACTCTGTAGAACGCTTCACCATGAGTGGCAGCGCAGCCTGCACATCGAGGTCACTGGGGTCAGCGCGTTTGTTGACTTCCATGTCTTTTTCCCCATCTCTACTTGTAGCATCGCCTTCATCTATCAAGATGCCATCACTGCTGCTGGTGCTGCTGCTACTGCTACTGCTGCTGCTGCTGCTGGTGGTGTGCCGATTTAAAGTAGAATGCGAGTGGTGGGAGTCTGTCTGGGAGAGAGATAGGGACATGGAAGAAACTTCTATGTCCGTCCTGTTGCTGCTGCCCAGACTACTGAAAGTATAAGAATCGCCGCTGCGCGCGCTCAAATCTTGCTGGGGTGAAGAGTCCGTGCTTATCTGGCGAGTGTAAAGATCTGTCTCTTCGACATACTCCGCGATGGTCTCATCTCGCTTACATTCACCACCATTGTGCCGCTCTTCAATGGTGGTAGAGTCCTCCTCGTGTCGAAGCTTATGTTGCTCGCCGTCACTTCCACGAGCCCTCGCCATCGGAGCTCGATACGAGACTTCTAGCTCCTTTGTTTGATCTTCTTCTCCAATCTTTGCACCTGACCTCGCAACTTCACCACGCTCGGCCCTACGCTTCTCCTTACGCTTCTCTCTACGCTTCTCTCTACGCTTCTCCCTACGCTCGCTATTATGCTTGCCCGTAGGAGAGGGCTCGACGCGGCTGTTGTGATAATCGTCTTCGCTTCCTCTCGTAGCTCCCGTAGCAAGGTGTATCTGCACTAACTTCATCGCCAAGCGTTCCTGAGGTGTGAGTGCAACGCCGTCATCATCCGGTCGTAAAAGATGCAAGACTTCGTCGAATGAATAGCTGGCCATCTTAAAGGGGGTGTAGAGCGAGGTTTCGTCACTGCTCCAACTCGTTTGTGTCTTGGTGGTACGCTCACGGCCGCCATCGCCATCTCCATCTCCATCTCCATCGCCATCTCCATCTCCATCTCCATCGCCATCTCCATCGCCATCTCCATCGCCATCTCTATCGCCATCTCCATCACCATCGCTATCGTGAGGCATACTTCTACTCTTACTCATTTGCTTTCCTTTGTTTGTGATGCTATCTCTGTCTAGCACCTCGTCCGAAGGCCCAACATGGTCGTTACTGATGTCCTTCTCCCCTTGAGTCGAGTGCCCCCAGATATTGGCGCCACTACTCCCATTTCGGATATTCTCATTACCTCTGGTCTCTCTTTCAGCTCCCTCTTTCTCTGGGTTAAAGCGATACGCCGATTCCCCGCCGCTTCTGGTCCCACTCTCACCGCCTGTGCTCGATTGTTTGTAGTCTATGGCTGTGAGGAGCTGATCAATGAAGGGCCTTTTGGTAAGGATGCGGGTAAGTGTTGTGCTGACGACAAATCTATGAGAGTCCTGAGGATCGAGAGAGAACCTCACACTCAGGACACCTCCATCAGCAAAGTTGGTCTCAATGACTTCCATAATGATCAATTTGAAGATCAAGTGATAAACTGCACGCGGGCCTGTGACGACAAACGCCCAGCACATATGGTCGATGCCTTCCTCCGTATCAGTGTGTAAATATAGGGGCATGGCTCGGCCCTGAAGATCCTCAATTTCATCGAAGATCTCCTCTATCACCGCCCGCAAAGAAAATGTCGAAATTTTGTAAAGCGAGCGAGAAGCCACATTCAAATTTTCGGAGCAACTCAGCCTGACGCCAGGGTGTCTCGCAATAGCCGTGGGTACAACAGCGTATAATGATAAGCACATCTGCAGGGTCGATTGTAAATAGCCCTCGCATTGCTTCTTAGTGAGGTCTGGAAGGAGGTCGGTACGACCGCCCCCGCCCCCGTCTTTCTCGTACCGTCTGGTACTCTCCACCTCGCCGTTGTTGTACTTCAGCATTGCCGCTGTCAATTCTGCTCTCACTGCCTCCATTTTTGTCGCTTCTTTTGCCTCTTCATTTGCTTCCTTCTCCCCCTCTTCTTTTATTCGATTTTCGTCCTCTTTCATCTCTTCAGCCTTCTCCTTACTGGCAGCGGAACCAGATCTGTGCCCGAGGTGGCGGGTCGGAGCAGGTGGGTGATTTTGGAGTTCGTCGCTCAATTCATTCACCTTGCTGTAAAGCTTATCCAGCATCAGCACCATGTCACTGTCTATCATCAACTTCTTTCGCTTCCTGTCAGCAATGAAGCTTCGGAAGAGCTCATAATCTTGGCAGAATACGATATTGTACGCCGTCAAGAGTGCCGTCCCATATTCAACCACTAAATATATATTCGTATATCCAGTAACGAAGGTTGCGAAGCATATAACAAATGACTGAAATGCGATGGCATCTGTCCAGATCTGAGGAGCACCGAGGTTGTGGAATGCTACCATGCTCACAAAGGTAACGGAGAAGAAGTCGCCTCTCTCGTCGACTCCGATTTGGCCCCTTTTATAAAACGCTAAAAAATTGAGCCACAAGAGAATGCTCGTGGGTAAGAACATCAGCATTAGAGTGAAAGTCGGCGGATGCGCAGTCACTTCGATGACGCTGAAGAAGTTGAGCGCGAGGCTGTAAAAGCAAACCAAAGAAAAGATAATGCAGATGCAAATATCTATATGCTCAAAATAGGGGATATGTATGTCATAACTTCCGGTTTCGGTTCCAGTCGACTTTCGAACAACTTGTGACGGGACCATTCCGTCACTTCTCTCAAATACCCCCGCCAGGCTCAATGCACTGTGCTGGACCCTCGATGCGAACCCCAGAATAAGCAAGATGTTGATAAGAATTGTAAAGAACTCGCGCCTATTCCGGAAAGCGGTCCACTTCCAACTTTTGAAAGCCTCGTACTGGTGACTCTCCAACTCGGAAGACACTTCCCCGGGCTTTGGCCCACCCCTCTCTGTATTATCAGTCATTTTATACGTTATGCTTTGCTTCGCACTTTTATGAATACTTGTGAACAAGGCAAGCAACTTTATTGCGCCGCATGCTCCATCGCTGCGCTGTACGCAAATCTGGTGAATTCATTTCTTCACTCGGAGATCAGATACTGATATCGACCTAGTACCTACTTTAGCCGCAATCACACGATTCACAGCGCGCCTTCTATCGCTCTCCAAGATCTATATGCCTGAGGGTACTCGACTATCTGGTTTTGAGGCGCTATGACCCAGATGATTTAATCTTATGATGAAAGGGAAGAAGGCGGCCGTAAAGCGCTTACGAGAGATTCAGGGGTCCTTGACGATCCTTGTAGGTAAGAAAGCTTCTTTACCGAAGCAATTTCGGAGTTTCAGCGATGATTGCATCAAGAGGATGAGAGAAACGTGTGCCAAGTGCCGCAAGGTGGAGGACAAGCGCAAGGTTATAGAGTATTACCTTAAAGCGTGGTTTCATAGTTTTCTGGCGCACAAAGACGAAATGATGGCGTTATGGAAGGGTACACTTGTGAGAAAATACCAAATTAAGGACCACAAAGCCTTCACGCCTCATGACCGAGGACATGAAAATTCCTACTACAAGAGATGTCTAGCCCTTACGGAGTGCAGTGCGGACGGAGTAAACTACGAATACCGAAAATTAGTAGACCAATACGGAGAGTCTGACTCCCTCGACGCTATTGCAGACGCCAATGAGGCCAACGATGCGGCTTTGAACGAAGCCATCTCCGACTTAGATTCCCTGCAGGCAGCGCTGAAAGAGGCGATGGTGGATTTAGGAGCTGCAAGGATTGACGTAAAGATCAGCAGCAAGGATAATAAGCATATGGGGGAAGAGATGTGCTTCGTTCTAAGCGATGCTTCCTCATCGCCGCTTCTATTCACCCGAGTGGGAGAACCAGCCTGGCAGCAGGAGAGTGCTGTAGAGGCCCTCTGTACGACCTTGGACGACCCAGACTGGCTCAGTGAAGATATAGGTGCAGTGAATGGTGCGAGAGGGAAGCGTGCCATGGTGGTGATGACTACGGAAGATGTAGAGGCTTCGAAACAGGCGAAGTATGAGAAAATTGCTCAAAAGAGGGCGATGGAGGATGCCGAGAAGTCAGAGAAAGGAAACACAAAAGGTGATTCATTCGACACGGACGTGTCCTTGGATGAGATAAAGAGAACGTTTGGCAATGCACACCTGCAGTCTACCTTCGTAAGGATGGATGCGGAGGAGTTGGGGCTCGACCCGGGTCAGCTTGGAGACGTCGGAGCTACCATGGATGGGCGCATCACTGCTGCTACTAGTGCTAGTGCTTTCGGTATGAGAAGTGTGTACACGGGAGAAGAGAATGTGGCCAATGAACCCGCACATGAGGTGTCCGTTGAGAGGAGCGGTACCGGGCGTGATAGTGGCGACTCTGCGGGTGCAGAGCCGAGGCACGTCAACCAGCCCGTGGTGTCCGCACACACGGGCCTTCCTCCACCACTGACTCGCGTGGTATTGGCCAGGGTTCTCGTACCTGCTGCGTTGATCCCGCGCGTGGGAGGGCAGTGGCTGGAGCTGCTCCTAAGCATCAGTGCTCTGCCATCCTTTGTGTCTGGGGTCGCTACCGAAAGCGCCGCAGATTTGGTGGTTGCAGCGTCAGATGTGTTAGAGGAGGTGCATCGTAGACTTTGGTCTAGAGTTGCAAAGAAGGAGGCATCTGCTTCACGTGGGCACAGGCCTGTCCCTTTGTTAGCTCGACATATCCAACTCGTGGAGATCGCCGGAGCTAGTACTACTCAAAGTGCGAGTTTAAGTGATGATAGTCATAACCAGCGGGAATCGGGGGGGGGCAGTAAGCAATATCTTCCTGGTGCAGTCTTCGTTGTGTCTCCTCAGACGACCTCCCTCTTTGTTGTGTGTTGCGACCAACCAGCGGTGAACAAGGTGCTGACCAAAGTGGGGGACGTTATTGCCGGCAAGGATGAGGTCGAAGCCAGCTGTGGTGGGGGCAGTCTTTCTGGTAGACCGCTAGTTGTGCCACAGAGAGACATTTTGATGCGCATCGCGAGCTGGCTTGACCCAGGGGCTCAAGAAGGTCGTGACTCTCTTGATCTTAGCGACTTGGGACTCTCACTCCGGGCTGACGAGCACGTGGTGATAGCTGCATTGCAGAGAGTGGCAACATCTTCCTCCCTTGCGCCTCACCATCTACCTATTTCACACGTGTGTGTGTCTGGGTCATCCGTAGGGCCCGCTCTCCTAGCATTGCTCTTGTTGCTCGCCAGGAGGGTAGAGGCCTCTGGCCTGCCCCCTCCGCCAGAGAATGGTTCAACCCTTCTAAGTTGCGGACGAGTTTTGAGAGAAGTCCTGATCTCCAGAGAAGCAAATACCGCCGATGCTTCTGCTAATCCCGTTCCTGATGGCGGAAGGGACACTAAAGCTCATGATGCGCAATCGAATGAGGCAGTAGTCAAAGATACGTGGCTTCGTTATTGTGCTAACACAGGCACCCAGACATCAGCTTTGACAAGCCTTGTGTTACGCCACAATATCGGTATCTGGCAGCACTCCTCCTCTTCTGCTGTCTCCATTTCTTCAGAAGGCGTCGCCGGTACCGGTACTGCAGCAGATCCGTCTTCGACCTTCTTCGCCATCTTGCTTCACCCCGATCTCTTCCCCTCGCTGAGTGGGATCGATGTGTCCCATTCTCTCAGTAGAAAGCCATTGCGGTCACTAAATCAGGCGCAAAATCTAATTTCTGAGCTAATAGTCGCATTGGCTCCTCGTGTGCACCGTCGTAACGCTCTGGTGCAGGCCATGGCCGTCGAGGAAGACGCTTCTGAGAGCACCCCTGCACTGCCAGAGATCGTACATGTGCATGTTCACGGTCTAAATAGCGTTGTAACAGCTACAAGTAGTAGTGGTGGTGGAGCTGGAGTGGAGGCTGCTCTAGCAGACAGGAGACGCGATGTGCAGGACCGGCTTAGCTCTCTCTTGGGAGATACTGCATCTGCTGCTGTTGTGTACGCCGGAGGTAAGCTGGCCGTACTTTGAAGATGAATCATGGCGTGATATTGACAAAGTTGGTTACGAATGTAACATAGTGCACACAATCTTTCACTTTCGTGGGGAGGAGGCATCCCCCTTGGCCGATTTGCTTTCCAGTCTCTCTCGCATTTCCCGCTCGAGCTGTTGCTTCAAGTCTACTTTGCTCGGCATCAGGCCGGCTCCGTACGACCCCGCGCGCTGCTGTGCCTTCAAGAATACCTCATCATCGGTCATCTCTCGCGTGTCATCAATGCCCAAGTCGCGATGCAAATCAGCGATGGCCCTCTTCGCGTTGCGATGTTCCTCGTCGTCTTTGTCTGTTATGACAGTGAAATCCAGCGAGGTCTGCACATCGATCACTCGTCGTTTCGCAGCAGCCATGGCCTTATCTACCTCTTCTTGCTTCCTCCTCTCCTCCTCGATACGCCTTTCAGTCTCCAACCGAACCCGCTCTGTCTCGAGGGCAACCAGCGCCGCGTGCCGCCGTTCGTCTTCTTCCTTCTCCCTGCTTCTTTTCTCCTCCAAATCACGGTTGTGGCTCTCCAGCTTCTCTCGTTCCCTGCGCAGCCTTTCCTTCAACTCTGCCTCTTTCTCTTCGCTTTCATGAGCAGCATGCTTGCTTGCCACTTCCAGCTTAGCCACCTTCCTCATAGCATCTTGTTGCCGCTGGAAAGCCTCCCTGTCCCTTTGATTCAGTGTCTCAGTCACCCACTTCCGGAACCTGTTCAGAAGCTTCTTCCACGTGAATGTCGCCAGTCGCGCCTTGATGATCTTCGCAGCAATTGCTCTATTACGTTCCCCTTGCCTTTGCCTCTCTGACTCTTCTCTGTCTCGTTGCTCTTGCACCTTCCGCTCTTCCTCTTGCCTCCTCTCCTCCTCTACACGCATATTCGCCCTCTCTTTATCCGCCATCTCCTGCTTCATAGCCTTCAGCGGCACGAGCGCAAATCTCTCCTCTGCCAGAGATAGTCGCTCTCTTTCCATTACTATTTGTGACTGCAGAATGCTCTTTTCAATCAAATGAATCTTTGCCATCTTTTCGGCTACTTCCTTCTCTCGTGATGCCAACTCAGCCTCCTTTTTCGCCTGCACCAGCTCCTGTTGCGTCTTCAAATCCAGTTGTGTCTCCTCCGCGGAAGCGATCATAGCAGCTGTCATCACCTGTGTATACGGCTTCTTCGGTAGATTTCCTTCCATTTCTTCCTGACCTCCCTCTGCCTTCCCTTGGTAGGCCAAAGGTGACGAAACAACAGAGGAGATGCCTCGTCCACCGTCACTGCTCACGCTGAGGTCCAAGCTCCTTTCTCCCTCGTGATCGCCATCGCTGCTCGCACTACTTTTGTGTTCGCTTTTCACACGTTTTCGCAGAGGGGAGTCCTTCTGGGTGCTACCGCGAGCCTGCAGCTGCAGCCCCTCGATGGCAGACAACAGGCTGTTCTGCATTACCTCAATCCTGTGGTCCTCTCCCTTGTGAAGACTAATCAAATCCAGCACCAGGCCTCTGATGTCATCCTCCGACTTCGCACCACCATTCATGTCTCCTTGCTTTTGCTCAGTACTATTGTCACCGAGACCGGCCCCGGGGGATCTCGGCTGGAGAAGGTTACGCTCGGGGCTTTCAGTTATCACCTGGGTTTTGTCCGGGGGTAAGTCCGAGTTCTGGCCTCCAGCTTGCAGCCTCGATCGCAGGCCCGCCAACTGCCTTTTATAGACCTTGATGTCTTCCTTCAGAAAGACGTTCTCCGTCTCCAAGCGAGATGCCCTCTTCTTTAAAGGGCCATACTTCGCATGCATCTTCCGAACCAAAACCGCTTGAAACTCTTGCCCTTGCAACACGTACTCCAACATAAGTTGCATGGATTGTACCAGTTTGAGTACGTTGCTGGGGTCTTCCTGTTGCTGCTGACGAATATCGCTCAACGTGATCTCGCTGAACGCCACATTGTCTAATATTCCTTGAAGGTCACCGAGACGGCCATTTCGCGTAACATCATCAATGTCCAGCTCGCTTAGATTCTCCCAGTTGATCCTTCCCGAACGCTGACGGAACTTGTACGTATCACCACTCAACATCTGTTCTGAGAAACGCGCTATCTACGCCAAAGTCAATGCGGTTTGCTCGAAATTTGAGATCACTTATACACACGCTCTGGTCGTCTTCCTGACTCACCGCGCGCCAAAGACAGAGAAAAATGTTAATACGTGCTCTTAGATAGCAAAACTGTGCACCACTATGAGTTTGGCCTGAATAATCTTGAACATAGGGCCCTGAGAAGCTTCCACTTGTTTCTCTGCTTTGAATTAGATAGTATAGTGTGAATTGGGGTACTTGGTATGATTTTTCTGCATGTTTTAGATAAGAGTTGCATGCTAAGCGTCTAAGGCTTCATACTCATTCGATTTCTGGCGTGTAAGACTTGAGAAGGCGTGGAGCTTCGAAATCAACCATGCTGTCATTCATTAAAGCATCTCGAACAGCACTTCAAGGTAAGATTCGCAATATTTCAGACTTTCTATGAACCTTATGGTAGTGAAGTGAAGATAGAGAGAGCGCTATGATGAGTAGAGACGAACTGGGCGTGGACGGTGTTATCATTCCGAGGGCCTTGCTTGCGCCACCTGGATGTATCCCTTTCGGATACTTCTAACCCTAACCAGAAGGTCACTGAGTCCTTGGACTCCAGTCACCACTATGGGTCTCTTTCTTGCGTTTCTCCCCATAAAAAAAGAGAAATGCCTGCCGGCTGCACCTGGACCTTTGTATGGCCGTCCACCGCCTTTTACAAGGCGTGATGTGAGTGAATTGGAAACATTAGTTTAGTACTAAACTCAGTTTAGTCCCTCTCCCGCTTCTCTGGATGCGTCTTGAGTTGCGGGTTCATCTCATGAAGGCGCTACGGGCTCTTGTACGCCCCCTGAACACAGATCTGAGCACTCTCTCCATCTCACCCCACTGTCGCTGTTACCCTTTCCCTTGACTTACTCTTGTGCTGACACTAACTGCCTTCTCTTGCGCGTTTCTCTGGCTTTCTCGGTGCGGTAGGTTGCGCGATACGACCCACTGGACCCGCTGGGGTGCCCCTGCCTCTTCGCCAGCTCTCCACCACCTCAGTGTTCAGCCCCTCTAAAGACTCGTTGGAAAGGCCTACCCCGGTTATATTAATACCAGGCGAGGGGCTGGGGCCGGAGGTATTTCGACTGTGGGTGGATAGCCTGCAAAACCGGGGTTACGGGGGGGTAGTAATGACCACACTCGGGGATGACCCCGAGGCCCTTGGGGATGCTATTCATGAGGTTGTGGAATCCGAGCAAATGGTCCCACCGGTGCTCATTACACACTCGATGGGCAGTCATGCCGCTATCAATTACCTGGAGAGTCACAGTTTGGCTGGTCTGGTGTTGCTCAATCCCCTGCCCGTGCACCCGTCACAGTCTGCATCGATGTTGTTGACGCGACATGCCGACTGTGTCGCTACTGCTTATCAAACTGAGACAGAGGACTCAGCAGAGGGTATTTTGTCGCGGTACTACGGTGTTCGCCCTCCCGGTGTGATCCCAAGTCATTGTCATGACCCCTGTGGGTATCCTACTGCCCTCGCACGCGGCCTATCTCGCCACGCTGGGGTGAAATTGGAGCCTGGGGCGGTGCCTTGTTTAGTGGTCCTGAGCGGGGGAGGGACTAAACTGAGTTTAGTACTAAACTAATGTTTCCAATTCACTCACATCACGCC
>OZSS01001183.1_pt1 | contig 12232 bp, 7 predicted proteins | sample 1779911 | NCBI WGS metagenome assembly OZSS01 (sample SAMEA2603589, study PRJEB24840) | metagenome | biome: Water; feature: Photic zone; material: Seawater sample | place: Mediterranean Sea | collected 2013-11-12 | depth 10 m | reverse complement strand
GCAGTGGAAAGCCATAGTAGTGAGTGGAGGAGACGACCAAGCGGTCTGTATTGCTTCAGTAATCCTGGGAAGGGCGGAGTCTCCTGAGGGTTCGTCTCGCAATCTTGGGGACATCGTGGTTATGCATTCCACCTTGGTGCGCGTGCAAGGGGTGGGTGGGGCTGCTTTGAAAGGGGTTTGTTTATGGAAGGAATCCGAAGAGCAGGAGTACAATAGCCATGATGATAATGGCACTTTGAGCGATAGTTTTACGGCTCAAGATCGAGAGGAGGAGCTGGTTGTGGTGACTCTGGCTGCGGATCAGCGTGTGCAGCGTTGGCGAGTACTCTCACATAGCGTGAAAACGAATGCCACGATATCAAGCCCATTCACTGATGAATCTCCTTTGCAATGGCATAGTGGCCTTGTGACAAACATAACTGATCCTCAAAACCTTGCTCAGGGCGCCTCAAGAGGCAAGGTATTGGTGGCTGGGGAGGGCGCGCAGGTGCTCCATCTGAGAGGCTGTAAGCGTGTAGCTAAGTATTGTGAGAAGATGTAGACATATAAGCACCTTTACCAGTAATGGACAACATATCACATAATTCATGGCTTCGCGACTTCTGTGTCGGGTTTGTTAAACACGGTTTCGACAGATGTCCCAGCATCAGCGGGCCCTCCTTGCTGCAGCGCCACAGGTGGATCGGGCGGGATGTCACCCCCACTCAGATCAAATTCGAAGTCACATTCACCACCCATAGATACAGGAATAAACTCGTCGTCGATGAACTCCTGGACTCCGGCTAATGTCAACACAGGTTTGACCTTGGCCTGAGTGACCGGATCGAGGAACCACTTGACGACGTTCCACAACCCCGTGAATACGAGGCCACCAGGGTAGACAATGATACGAAACACACGCTCAGGATAATTGTTCTGGAAAACCGAGGCAAACTGACGCACAAATTGGATGTCTGGACTCGAAGTGCCTGTCCTGTCCACCAGTATGGTGCATTTTGATATTTCGGGTGGCATGCCCGCAATAATAACCTCTGCCCACCAACGAACCATGCGACCCATTTCATCCAGATCTCTCTGATTAGGGTCATTGAAGCGCGGGCGGTATATCACCAGGGGGTGACCCTCCTTGTCCTTGCCATGTTCGTACACCTTGCCCTTGCACAGCTCCCCGAAGCATGTCTCCTTAAGCACGGGAGGATTATCTGCTCGCCAAATCATGTGATCCCGCATCATTTGGCGCGCTTGAATGTGATCACCACCACGCGCTATCAGAAACCGGGCGATTGTCTCATCACTCTCCTCAGGAAAGGTCTTTTTTAGCTCCTCTATCAAGCTCTTGCTATATTTCGCGTTCAGAGCAATGATATCTTTGCTCACGATGCCCAAGTCACTCATATTACCAGTATTTATTCTCAAGAAACAATATTTGAAGCAGTCAAGGTTTATTGCAGTAGTGGTTTCTATTGGTGGGGGCCTCCCTCAACACTCCTAGCAATTTTACTGGTGTACGACACAAAGGACCACTCATTACGTGTGTTAGTTTCTTAGCACAGTAACTTAGTAAAAATAATAGCAAAGCGAGCCAAGCTGTATTATTTACTCGACACTTATTGAAGTACAGAGAGAAGAAACGATATCATGTCGAAGAAGAGCTGCCCTGCAGATTTTCCTATATTTGGAGTCAAGCTGACGCACAAACAAGCAGGAATCTTGTTTGGAGTTCTCGCTGTGGCGGGTATATCGGTGGCTTCCTACAATTCCGCTCGGATCAAGGGACTTGAGAGGCTACAAAATGAGGTGGAAGGCAAAATGGAAGGAAATACTGATCAGCTAGGTGGTCTAATGAAGCGTATTTGTGATGTCTTCGCCAAGATGGATCTTGACAAATCCGATTCCATCGAGATGAGCGAGCTTGAGACGCTTGGTTACAGTAACAAGGAGGCCAAGTACCTTATGTCTACTCTAGATTCGGATAAGAATGGTAGCATTAGCTGTAACGAGCTGGTGGAACACTTCTTGAACATTAAAAGGGACTACGGCCTAAACAAGGTGACGGAGCACTTGCATCTGTTCGAGGAGGCTGTAGCAAGGTATGAGAAGACCAAGGTTGCTCCCGCACCCTCCAGCAAGAGTAACTCCTCAGCTTCAGCTGCTGTCAACACTCCCAAGAAGGATCTTCCCTCAACGTGGCTACCCATCTTGACTGCTCGTGTGAATACAGTCTTCAAGCGCATTGATATGGACGGCAACAACGTTGTCGACAAGAAGGAGGTAATCGCCTTACAGCATGGCAACAAGAAGGAAGCCACGGCCATGTTTAATGACATCGACGCTAACCACGACGGAGAGATTTCCCCCCATGAGTTCATGGAATTCTTCCTCAGGCTCCTCTCCAAACTAGCGAAGACGGAAGATGTGAAGTCTGCCTCTGAAGGGCCCAAACTCAACAAGGCCCTAAAGAAGATCAATGCCGTTCTGGCCAACCTCGAAGAGAAGCTTAACCAGCGCGATTGTGCCTAACTTGGAAAATTTCGTGTAATTATTAAAGACATCAGCTCATACCGCGCCCTTTCAAAGGAGTAAAGCTGGGACACCATGCAAACCAAAAAAACCGTCGCTTATCTCCCGACAAAGGACATTTGCGTGCCATCTGTGTCCTGAGTGTTTTCTAAGGGAGTATTTAGTGGCACTGTGGAGCCAAAAAGCCTTCCTGATTCCACTATTACAGACATAGGCGAGGAAAGAGACGTCACCAGCTTGAGGAGAAAAAAGGGGACCCTTCTCTAAGGAACAAATGTGTCGGCTCCAATTGGCGATTTTCTCTATCTTATTGCTCATCAGTCGTTGTCACGCCGAGACGAGTACTGTATGTAAGTGCGATGGTAAGAAGTGCGGCGAGGTTCAGATCCTGAGCTCCCTCGTCCCACTTGCTGTGAAGTTTGCCGGCTTAACGCAAGGATCATGTTCCTCTCAGGGTTACACTGAGAGAACTGGGGAGGTTTTGAAGGTCAAGACACCCATAGGAACCATAGAAAGTCCCGTATACGTCAAGGCGGTGGGCGAAGTGAAGAAGAGGCTGGACAGGGTGCGCAGGAAGATCGGGAATCCTTTCTCAGACAACAAGTACACCAACAAGATTAGGTCTAAAGCGAAGTTCGTCAAGCAACGACCATTGCGAGAGGCATCTAGGCTTAGTGACGGTGTATGTGGAGCGTCGCCTCGCAGTACGCGGAGACCACCGGTGGTTCGCAGAACCAAAACCACTTTCACGTATACCTTTTGACGGCGTAGTTGGTCAACGCAAGCGAGGAAGGGTGACATTTTGTTAGGCAAATGTAAAAAAATGATACACACTGTCCAAATATACATCTTATCTCACCAGCCCCTTTTGGATACGCTCCTCATAAGCGACTTACGAGCGCCCTCGTACTTTGTGGCTTGGGTTGGTGTCTGCTTCAGACGATTCATGAGAGTGATATTGCAGCCTAACTCTACGAGCAAGGAGATGCTCTCTTTTACATACTTCTTACACGCTATGTGCAAGGGGGTGTTTCCATCGTTGTCACGTGAGTTCACGTCAGCCCCTCCCTCGACCAGCCTGCGGATACACTTGACTCGGCCATGTGCAGCGGCTACGTGCAAAGCGGTCATACCGGCCTTGTCCTTATACTCCTTGTCAGCTCCAGCCTCCAATAGAAGTTGTACACACTCTTGATGACCCTTCTTAGCTGCGACGTACAAAGGAGCATTTGGACACTTGATACTGAGGCGGCGCAGGTCATTTAGACTGAAATGCTGTAAGCCACCCACTGTATTAAAATGTCGCGCTTTGGGGCCATCACTGACTTGGCGTAATAAAGCAGAAAGAATATCCACGTTACCTGCGTCAGCGGCTTCCCAAATAGAGTCAAGGAGAGGTTTTGTGGATGCACATGGGCCGCTGATGCCGCCCGCTAGGCCGTGCATTGACACCATCGTGAGGCCAGACACATTGTCATGGTCACCGTCTCCCCCTTTCGTCTCTTCTAGACCCCCTCCTGTCATACCCATGAGCTCCTGTTGCCAGACAGGGGCTGCAGACTTCATCATGTGCTCTGTGAAAAGAGTGCGAACTATCTCACTTTTATAGTTGAGAAGAGTAGGAATGACCCTCTTCGTAGTCATGGCGATGTCTAACATGCGTAGAGAAGGGCGTTTCTTCTTCTGTTCAGCTCTTTCACCACTAGGAATGGGCCTAGGATTGCCACTATTCGTGTTCATGCTTCTACTACTGCTACCAGCTCGCGAGTCTCCGGTTTCGATCGGTACAGCTGATGTGACGCTAGGCGAGACAGATGGTATACTAGCGATACTATCCTCTGGACTCATGGAACCCAATAGTGTCATCGCAACTGAAGGAGTGGCAGGGCTCTGCAAGTGCGCAGAGGGCACAGTGGAGGGTGCTTGAGGTAGAGGGGGCACCACCACAGAGGGTCTTCCACCGGGAGAAGGGGGTGGTGGGGGAGGAGATTTTCCAACAGCGATAGCCGAGTTGCGCCTTCTTTCGACACTTGCAGCACCCTCTAGGTGCGGCGGAGGGGGAGGGGGCGCCCTGTGACCCATGGTGCCTTCGACAGTGAAGGAGCCCCCTGTGCGGGGGGCTGGGGAGGGGCCTCGTTTGACGAAGGATGGGTTGCGAGGCGGGGGACTAGGCGTGTAGCTCAGACCTTGTGGGCTTGCACTAGGCGAAGTGGCTCTGTCTATGGGCCTCATGAATGGCTCAGAAGGGGCAGGAGTACTTTGCCTGCTCCTCTCCCCGTCTAGCTTAAGCTCAGAAAAAGTCACAGAGAGACCTCTAGTGCGTTTTACGCTATCCCTGTGCTCCAGATGGCGATTCTCCTCGATGATTAAGGGACTTTCCTCATAGTGTGTGTCAGTAAGTTGAGGTGTGACAATTTGTAATGAGCCATAACCAGCTACAGCGATGAGCTCCTCCTCAGGGGCGTAGACGAAGTCGATCGAGGAGCTGGCGCGAGGCCGCGTTTCCATTTCAGCCACGCTGCCACGAGGAGAGTATACAATACTGGATCGAGGCGAAGAGGAAGATAAATCAGCGGGCTCGGTCGCACTACTCACTCGTCGCTGGGAAGTGAGGGTGTCACTTGTTTCGCCAGCACCAAAGGTAAAGGAACTTTTTCTTCGCGTTTGTGTTGGAGACGGCGAGGCGGGTGACTTTGAGATCTCAGCGATTTTCTTCTCAAAGAGGAGCGACATTTTGGTGCTATGGGCCAAATCCACGGCTATTCTACCGTCTGCATCCGTCCACAACGGGCTTGCCCCGGCCTTCATAAGAAGAGAGGCAATCTCGTGGTAGTCCCCAGAAGTTGCATGGTGCAGGCACGTCCAGTCATTTCCACTCTTGAACTTCAGAGGAAAGCCTCGCCGTAATAGTTCTTCAAGTTCAGGCGACTTACGAATCATTTGCATTTCATCCTTTCCTACCTCTTCATCCTCAATGTCGCCATTGCCTGGAGAGAGAAGCTCCAGCAGCAACCTGACTGTGCTCAAATGCCCATTCATCACCGCGAAGTGCAATGGTAGGCCCCCTCTCCTCTCAGGCAGACACATACTGGCACCGTAGTTGTGGAGAATGCGCAAACACACATCGTGCCCCCTCATCGCAGCAATATGAGCTGCCGTCCAGCCATGCCCGTCATCTGGCGTATCCACCAGATGCGAGTTGTGATGGTACTTCTCCAACAGAACACGGAGTTTGTCAGCTGCACCCTGATCGGCCGCTAGCCTCATTTGTGCGGCAATGTTATGGTTTACAGGCAAAACTGACGCCCTCAGCACCAGAGCCTCAAGCTTGCCCTCAGCCGTCGTCAATCGGGACTGCAGCACTTCGTGGAAAGAGGAAAGAACATTCATTTCGTGCTCTAAGAAAGAAGCACCGTCGTCATCAGACAAGTGATCGTTTTCCTGATCTGCTTGTAAAGTCACTGCTTCCTTGGACATGCGCTGGTCTTGGTACTCCTCTAGTAATTTGCTCAACTTTGACTCAGTGCCCTTCAAATGAAATGGATCTCTGTCGCAGGCCAAATGCTTCATACCAATGTACTCACGTGGCACCCTTCCAGAGGCATCCCGAGTCCGTGGACTGCCTCCGATATTGTTACTCAGCAACATCTTCACGATTCTGTAGCAATTATGGTACACCGCGAAGTGAAGAGGAGTCCACCAGCGCCGATCATTCGCGGCCACTACTTTCTGCTCTTCCATAGCGCGTACTATGGGCTCCACACATTCAACGTGATTATGCTCAATGGCGAAGACGACGGCAGTATCGTGAGCCTTAGTATGTGCTGTCACACTGGCACCATATTCCAGCAGCGCAACCACGCAATCGGCGTGTCCCCGACTGGCGGCTAACATCAACGGACTTCGGTTGAGCTTGTTGTCGCAACTGTCAATGACGTCTGCTCTTCCGTAATATACGTGTAAAATCTCTTGAATGGTCAACACATCTCCATCTCTTGCTGCATTGTTTAAGGCCACGGCCACCTTGCCGTCCAACTCAGTGTCTATAGGGAAACTCTTCATGAGTCTCTCACTCTGTTTTTGCGCTTGTGACGTATGATAAGCTGCCTCAATACAACACAGCTGTAGTTCATAGTAATCCATTTTATTTCGACTGAGCGCCGCGCGATAGGACATTAGGAACTCGTTGGTATGTAGCTCCTGCACGGTAGGACGCTGCTTCCAGTCCAAGACAAGCATGCAGCACAGAAGGCTGCGCACAGCCTCCGGAAGGCTCAGCCACGCGTGCTTCACACGTTCTGACATACCCTCCACCTCCTCTTGCATGCTCCATGTCCCAGCTAGCACCCTACTTTGGTTCTCCTTTCTCAGGAGCAAAGTACCTGTGGAGATCGTCACGATAGAGCTAGCGAGAGCCCATACGTCGTCGGCTTGGGCCTCGTCAGGTGGAATGTGTCGCCTCTGATGTGTCATGAGAAGGTTTCGTTCTTCGTCCGACTTCTGCGCTTGGAGCTCTAGGAGAGAAAAGGGGGGCAATTCCATGATCCCTTCACTTTGCCGTAGCTCTTGCTTCTTCGTTCGAATATTAAGAGTTTGGAAAGAGGGGGGCGTAGGGTCGCTCAGATACACCTCGCACACCAAAGAGAGCTCTTCCCTCGTGGCCATGAAGCTCATTAAGGGCTCCGAGTGAAGCAAGTCCTGAATGCTCTCATCCATATAGGTTGTGGGCTCAAAATGTAGCAGAATGTTCTGCGGCTTCACATTGCCGTGGTAGGCAGGCGAGTTGTAAAGAGCGTCGACGCAACGACTCAGACATTTGGTGGCGAGGAAGGGACACAGCCACTTACACGAGAAAGCTTTTTGCCCACTCTCTCGTGCGCATTCGAGTAGATCGTAGCAGCTCCTTCCATTAGCGTACGGCGACACAATCTCAAGTCGACCCCCCGACTCATTTTTGTGCTCGACAATCTTTACCTCTTGAGGAGTCCACACTGTAGGTACATTCACCGTGGAATAAGCCAACTCATCAAATTCTGCTTTCAACTGTTCTTGCCATACTAATACGGAGGCAGGAGGGCCTATCACAGCTCCTAGCTGCTTCATCACAGCAAAGCCATTGTGGTGCGTCTCGGCCCTCTTGGATTTACAGATCAAAGTGGGGTTTACCTCATTCTCGTTACCCAACATATTTATCCGCTTGATGCGCTTGTCGCTTCGAGGCGGTGGAGTCCGCTTGCTACGATCCATCTCGCTATCTCTGCGTGAGTCGCGTCGAGGTTTCGGGCAAAGCTTTAGGGGCAAATTCAAGAACTTATGGTTATAAGACAGACTCACTGTCAATCTGAATCTTTAGAAAACTTGCGCAATATACCGGTTATAAAACTCTTTTTGCGCTTCACGGCCCGTAAGTTACGACAGTCAAGCCCAAATGGACCAATCCACAGCTGTTCATTTTGAGCGGGCACTAAGCGAACTTTTGCAAGAGTTATGACTAATAATCATTGCATACAGTATCTCAATATACATTAATATCACTAAAAGCGCACTGGACACCACGGTTGCTCAATATGACGTATGAAAGGAGCTCGCGACAAATCGGATCGGACTTACTTACTTATGCAAGATACCTTGTCTGAGAAGGAACCGACATCGACAAAGCTGCAGACGATGGGGATACAACTCTACATACTATACGACGAAGCAAAAAAGCCGTCTGAATGTTGTGACTTCTTCCCAATTTGCACACAATTTACAATACCATTTTGTTAGAGCGGACAGCTTCCCTGAGAGCCAATAAGTCGCTCTCCAGGCCTTTTTCTATACCTTGTTTCGTGCTTGTCACAACTACAATTTCTTCCTCTGCATTACTGTTCTTCTCTTGACCATGTGCGATCTGCTGCTCTAGTCTGGCCAAGGTCTCCTCCACTTTGTCCAACTTGCTGACGATGGGCAGTAGCTTCTGATCTAGTAATGCACTTACCTGACCCATAATCAAACCAGCGAAGTCTTGGAGGTCAGGTAGAGCTTCAACCTTACCTTCCTCTTTCTTCAGGTCTGCTATAGGAGGAGATTCCCCGCCACGTGCAAAAGGCCTACGCACGCTGTTTCCAGGAGGTAGGTGGGTATCACTTTGACCAGTATTACCCTTCGCCGCGCCCATCATCATCATCAACATTGCCATACTGTTGCTTCCTGGCATAGGTTCAGGTGGACTGGGTGCTTGCTGCAAAGGTCCCACGACCACGGTAAATATATCCATGAGAACCGGTCCCGATTTGATAGGTCGAAGTGATAGGAACTTCAGAGAGATCTCACTAGTAACGACACCATCACCTGGAAGATGGTCTTCCATGTTATGCACGAACATAACATCCCTCTCTATCGCACCACGCGAGAGGCCTAAATATTCCCCTTTATCGTAGATTTCGACGTTTCTCGCGTTGCATACTATACTAATTTTTGATACAGAAGTCAATTTGTCTGTCGGAGTACGCACTATGATGATCCCGCCGCTTTGAAGAAGGGAATCCCAAGGCCCCGCCGCCCTGCCCCTAAGAACGAGTTTCCTCAGGTTCCCTGGAAGTTCCTCGGAGGAAAATTTGTTCGTAATATCCACTTCATCCCCATTATTTGCATAAGTGCATATCACCAAGCCCGATGAGTCCATATGTGGAGCTTATGAATGCGCCCTTCTTCTCCTAAAAGGACAAAAAGGAACTGGCTCCTATCCCCTCACATAGACATCATCATATGTCAGCAATGGTAGCTCAGAGCATTTTAATTATGATTGCTATGGAGGCGGAGGCAAAACCTCTGCTAGAGAAGCTGGCGCTTGAAAAGGAGCAGGTGAGTCACCCATGGATGCCCTTCGAGTTGTACAGCGGAATGCACTCGGATGGAGTCACTAAGATCTCCGTATGTGTGAATGGAAAGGCGACAACTGCTGGGGGAGTGGACAATGTGGGTACTACACCGGCTGCGGTGGCCACATTCCTTATGATCACAGAGCTAAAGCCAACTTTGGTGATCAATGCAGGCACGGCAGGAGGCTTCAAGTCCAAGGGAGCAGCTATTGGTGACGCATTTGTTGCCACAATGTGCCGTCACCATGATCGTCGTATTACGATCCCGGGATGGGATGATTATGCGAAAGGTCACCACAAAATGCGCGAAGTCCCTAACCTAATTAAGGCGCTTGGCTTTAAGCAAGGCGTAGTGACGACTGGCAACAGTCTAGATGCCCACGACGTAGATAGAGAAATCATGACACAAAATGACGCAAGTGTGAAGGATATGGAGGCGGCAGCCATTGCTTGGGTTACTGAGCATTCAGGCACGCCATTCCTCGCTTTAAAGGTGGTGACCGACATCGTTGACGGCGACCAGCCGACTCACGAGGAATTCATGGAAAATTTGGGAAAGGCAGCCAAGTCTTTAGAGAAGAATCTGTTGCTTACAGTGGAGTTTGTGTTGAAAGAAGGAGTAGACAAGCTATAGGCCGTCGAAGGCGGAGACACTCTTTACTGGAATGGTAACAAATTTTAACTCACAATAGATCCAAGAACGACCTCCTCCTCCTCGTTCGGGCCTTCAGGCTCTCGCTCTCACCTTTACTGGGCGGATCAGCCTTTCTAGTAGACACAGATACAGGTGCAGGAGCGGCGGGGTCATTCCACGTCTTGCCGGCTCTCTCCGGCCGGTAGTGATCGCGTAGTTCTTGCGGTGCGGGCTCCTGTCCGTACTTTTCAGAGTGAGACATAGTGCGGTGCCTAGGTGATGGAGGGGATGGGATAGACGGAACATCATCAGAATTAGAAGGGGGGTCATGGCGAGGTGCGGAAAGGGAGTCGGGCTCCTCGAGTTTCAGCTCTCGCCGCACACGCATCACTTGTGCCCTTGTGGCTGGGTCGAGGGCCTCGAGCTGTGCAGGCGTGATCTGCGCCACCCGATCAATAATGGCTGCGGCGGTATTGGCATCGTCTCCCTTTACTCCTAGATTAGAGACAACTTTCTTCGCAAAGCCGCTACCCTTAACCGCGGGAGAGGCGACAACCCCGGGCATGCCCACCGCTGGGGTTGACTTGCGCTCAGAACCAGCAGTTTTGGGTCGATACATCGCGGGGATAGAACTTTCCAGCATACTCATGCGCCCTTTACCCGTACCTGGCGTAACCTGATGCCCTTGCCGTTGCGCCTGCAGCTCTCTGTACCTCTCAAATCCCTCTTCCTCCACTTCTTCCACCACTTCCTCCTCTTCCTCCTCCTCCTCCTCCTCCTCCTCCTCCCAATCATCATCGCTATTGTCCTCTTCCAAGCGCTCTTTCTGCGCGTCTCTGACAGACTGTCTGTTTCGCTCCATTGCGGCCCTTTTGGCACTTTCACGTGGGTCCTTCTGCACCAAGCGCTCTGCGAGAGCGGGGGCCCTTCCCTGTAGATCAGACCCTGACCTTCCTCCCTCTCGCTCCTCGTGAGCCTTCATCACGTCCATACGAGCCCTCACACGTTCCAAAGGCGACAAGACGGGTGAGCCTGCACTATCTACTCTGCTTTGAAGCGACTCTGGAGACCGTGCACCCTCACCGTGATTGCCGTGCTTCGCATCCACCATGGACTCGGGCGACGCGGAGAAGTCCGGCACCATGCTAGTATCCACTCCTCTCTCCATTTCGAGCATTTCCCTTACTTTTTTCTCGGTGTGAAGCTGCTTACGTAACTTACTCGAAGACGCTAGCAAGTACTTCAAAATGTAACTCCAATTGACCACCTCCTCCTCCCTCCTCCTCTTCTCTACCATTTCGTTGGACAGCTCATCTTTCACGCTCTTATAGTGGCTGTCCTTCCGCGACATCAATACAGACACTCTATGCATGTTCCGTGACGCATTCTCGTGTATGCTGGTCAAAGCTTCTGCCAGTTCCTCTGGAGAGCGATACCTACTCAGATCGTCATTCATCAGTCGAGACGCAGGTAGCGCTGGCTCATAGCCTTTGCCATTATTACCTCTGTAAAGGCCCTCTATTCGTGTTAGTGCCTCCAACTTGCTAAGTTTTGCCAAATGGTTGCCAATCTGGAACTTGCCGGCAGCCTCAGCATCACTCAGAGGGTCGTTGGCATTCATGGCCTCAAGCTCCAGCTCTCGCACGCTCTCACGTTCTGCTTCTTCACTGAAAGAAGAAATCATGTCAATTTTACGCTGCTCTTCTCTTATCACGTTCTCTGTCAGCACAGATGCCAGATCGCTCGTTAGGGCTTTGATGAGCTCAAACGAGTATGCAAGCAACGGTAGCAAGACCTTTCCATCAGCACTCTTGTGCAGTCCTCTCTGAAGCCAGCTGCCCCCCCCCCCTGGCATTGGGGCCACCCTTGCCCAGATCTTTGAAGTGAGTCAGCATGCTTTCGAGATTTGCCATGCTTATGCTTTGTCGCTTCGTACTGCCTGCCCCTCCAGGCGTGGCGCTCGTCAGCCCACCACCGCCATTGTCCAACTGGTGCTGGAGTTCCTTAATTTGCTCTTGATAGCGTGCTTGCTGTGCCTGGTGCTTTGCATTTAATCTGCTCTCAATGGTGCTAAGCCTTTCTTGCAAGTTGGCGCACATCTCAGCATAGTCCACTTCCTCATGCTGGATGGGTGTGGTCTTGACTGACATGCACCGCGCCGCAAAGAGTAGCGTGCTCAGGGTTTCACTGTAGTTCATTGGAGCAGGGCCTACTG
>OZSS01001182.1_pt1 | contig 12237 bp, 12 predicted proteins | sample 1779911 | NCBI WGS metagenome assembly OZSS01 (sample SAMEA2603589, study PRJEB24840) | metagenome | biome: Water; feature: Photic zone; material: Seawater sample | place: Mediterranean Sea | collected 2013-11-12 | depth 10 m | reverse complement strand
CTCCAGCAATGCCAAGACTTCACTACTCGCTACGTTCGAATCATTGAATCTGCTGCACCCGGCTTTGATAATTTCTGAGTAATTTTTCTTTCAACACTCCGATTTTCTCCTCTCCAAAAGCGATTTGTCAGACAAAGTGACTTGTGATTGCCAGTCACCAGAACTCTGCCATACTGAGCTTTTGAGTTTGTAAGCAGAAGTTCCCTCCTGCCGTTATTTTTCTCGTCCAATCGAAAGCACGTGTGAATCCTTCCCAATTGAGTGGCCTTGTCTGGCTGAAACGTCGTCTTGGCTTGCACGAAGAGGCTGAACGTCAGTACTGGGGCTTACTGCTGCCCCTTTTCCTGCTGACTCTTTTCTCATGGATCGACCACATGATCATGGTTCCGTTGAGCGCAGAGATTTCTGCAGCAACGGGACTTTCTCCAGTTCGTAGCGGTCTGCTGGTTTCTGTCTATCCTGCAGCGGCAGCGGTCTCAGCTTTAATTTTTGCTCCCTGGTCAGACCGATTGGGGCGCAAGCAGTTGCTGCTCTACCTAGGAACTGGTTTTGTGATCTCCACCTTTGGCTGTGCACTCGCTCAAGGTGTGGAGAGCTTCTTTCTGTTCCGTGTTCTTTCGGGAGCTTTTGCTGGACCGATCATGCCGAATTGCCTGGCGTATGCGGGAGATGCGTTGCAAGGAAATCGAAGAAACCGAGCACTGACAAACATCATGCTGGGATTCACGCTGGCTTCAATTCTCGGTGTTCCTGTTGGATCTGCCTTGGCGGAATGGGTCTCCTGGCGCTGGACCTTCGGTGTGATTGGGCTGGGTGGTTTGCTCTCCTTGCTCTGGTTGACCAGTATCCAACCGATTGCTACTGGAGCGGAACAGATTACGATTCGTCGTCAGTATCTACAGATGTTTGGTCTCTGGAAACGTCAGGAAGTACGTTGGGTGTTTGCCATGCAGTTCTTCATGCTGATCGGGCTGTTTGGTTTCATTCCGCACATGAGCATTTGGCTGACAACCAACTACGGACTCTCTGCTTCGGCAATTGGTCTTTTCTACATGCAGGGGGGAATTGGCAGCCTGATCGGGAACCAGCTCGCTGGTTGGCTGTTGCAGCGAGGGTTGCGCTTTAGTCTGATTGGGATCGGCTCTGTCTTGATGGGGACCGTGCTGATGCTTTCCACTCAAGATCTCCTACCGGGGCCGTGGATGGGTGCCATGTTCTTTGGCATCATGCTCGGTGGGTCCATGCGGATGCCTGGACTGCAAACCATCCTGATTGAACTGACGGGGAAAGAAATTCGAGGACGTCTGATGGCGATGAGCATGATAGTGTCCAACATGACGATGGGACTCGGAGGTTTCTGGAGTACGGGTTTACTCTCCATGGAGAACGGCTATCTACTAGGGATGGATCGGGTCGGGCTAGTTTCGATGTTGACCTTGCTGGTTGTGTTACCCCTGATCTGGTTGATTCAGCGACAGCAACGCAGTACGCCACAGCCCGCAATTTGAATCTTGTCTGCTGGTATGTGACGAATCACTTCGATTGTCCTGATGGGGGATCTCTCTAAAGCACCATTCCGCTTGCCTCTCCAACAAACTGAGCCTAGTTTGGTCGCCTTTCTTGAACTTCTGGATTTATGTGCTGGCAAAAAGCTCAAGGTACTGTTCAAGAGCGATTAGGAAAGCGTAACCAGTGATCCAGACGATGCTCCTCTGTGTAGGCATAGATTATGACTAGTAAACAACCAGCGTTGGTTCTGGCCTCAGGTGGATTCAACGGTAAGCTTGCCAAGACAGCTTTTGGCCTGATTCGTAGTAGTGAGCGCTTTCAGATCGTGGGAGTTCTTGATCCAGAACAGGCAGGACAAGAAGCAGGACAAATTGTCGATGGAAAAGACCGTGGAATAGGCATCTATGCCAGCGTCGCCGAAGCGTATGCCCAGGCTCAAACAACACCAGAAGTGGCCATCATTGGAGTGGCGATTGCGGGTGGGAAGCTTGATGATGATCTCAGGAGTGCCGTGACTGATGCCCTGCGTCAGGGTTTGAAGGTTGTCAATGGCCTGCATAGTTGGCTTGCTGAAGATCCGGAAATGGTTGCCCTGGCGCAGCATCATGGAGGAAGTCTGTTCGACTTGCGAAAGCCGCGACCCCGAGAGCAGTTGAGCTTCTGGTGTGGTGAAATCCTCGACGTCAAGGCACCTCGTGTAGTGGTGATGGGAACCGACTGTGCTCTGGGCAAGCGCACCACAGCCCGCTGGTTACGAGATGCCTGTCAGGCAGAAGGCATGAAGACCGAATTGATCTACACCGGACAAACCGGCTGGATGCAGTCTGCTCATGACTATGGATTTATTCTGGATGCAACGCCCAATGACTTCGTCAGCGGCGAACTGGAAAGTGCCATCGTGCGCTGTGATCATGAGCTTGCGCCCCAATTGATTCTGATTGAAGGACAATCCGCCCTTCGCAATCCAAGTGGCCCTTGTGGAGCAGAGTTTCTCTCCTCAGCCCAAGCCAAGGGGGTGATCCTGCAGCATGCTCCGGCTCGTGAACTCTACAAAACTACAGATCGGCCCTGGCCCATGGCGGATGTTGCTGATGACATCAAGATCATTCAACTCTATGGATCTGAGGTGCTCGCTGTGACCCTCAATGGAGAGGGGATTGCGATGGAAGATCGGGAGGGTGTTCGGGCGCAATTGGAACAGCGCCTGGGGTTGCCGGTTTTTCTGCCATTGGAGCAGGGTGTGTCTAATATCCTACCACTACTGCGTGACTTCGTTGCTCGAGAGGCCCAACCATGAAACTAACATCCTGCCGTGTTTTTCAAGAACACATTCCTTTGACTCAGCCCTTCACGATTTCCTATCACACGACTGAAGCGATTACGCTTCACTTTGTTGAATGGCAAACGGACACAGGTCACCATGGTTGGGGTTCAGCCAGCCCTGGGCCACGAGTGACAGGCGAAACGGATGAGGTCTGCAACGCAGCTCTTCAGGCTATGAGTGCTTTTCAAGGGGAAGACGTCCGCCATCTACCCCGGTTGTTGCGCCAACTGGAGACAGAGTTTCCCAAAGCTCCTGCAGCTCGAGCTGCAGCTGATATGGCTTTCCATGACCTGCTGGCTCGTCGACTGGATCTACCCTTGACCGATATGCTTGGCCGTTGTCATGCGGCTTTACCGACTTCGGTGACCTTGGGACTGCGTTCCCTGGATGAAACGCTCGCTGAAGCAAAAGAGAAAGTTGCTCAGGGCTTTAGTGTCCTCAAGGTTAAGTTGGGCCAGAATTCTGAAGCAGATTTGGAACTGTTACGGCGACTGAGAGAAGAACTTCCTCAAGACATCCTCCTGAGAGTCGATCCAAATCAAGGCTATGATCTGCAAGCTCTGCGGACTATGCTGACTAAATTCGATGAGTTGCAGCTGGAATTTGTGGAGCAGCCAATGCCTGTTTCACAAACAGAGGAGCTACGGTCACTACCAGCTGCAGAGCGCCAGCACTTGGTGTTGGATGAAAGCCTGCAAAGTCCTGGGGATGCACTGCGCTACGGGTTTCAGGATCCACTTTGTGGAGGCTTTAATATCAAGCTGATGAAATGTGGTGGTCTAGGACCTGCGCGTCAAATTGCCAACCTGTCTGAACAGACGGGTCGTACGCTGATGTGGGGATGTAATGATGAGAGTCGACTTAGTTTAGCAGCGGCTCTGCACCAAGCCTTGGCCTGCCCGACTACACGATATCTGGATCTGGATGGTGATCTTGATCTTGTTCGTGATCCAGCCCAAGGCGGCTACACCATTGAAAAGGGCATCATGATTCCTCTTGATCAGCCAGGGCTTGGAATCACGGTGCCATGAGGGATGCTTCCCCAGTGGTTCAACGGTGTTCAACAAAAAGGAATGCTTCGTGCTACAAGTGGATTGTTCCCAGTGTTTGAACTGAGAACATTACAATTTCTCTGACGGAGGATTGGGCCGTCGGGGAAATGATCCTGATCCTGCGACAATCAGGATCCGGGAGTTCTACCGTGCTTGGCGGTCGGTGGAACTCCCATGCTTCCGCGTGTTGCTGCGAGATGTGTCCTCCCTCCTCTCAACTCATTTTGCTGAAGAAAACGTAGAACAGTTCATCCTCTGAATCTTCTGCAAATTCCCTTGGTTTCCATTTCACAACTCTACAAAATGCGCTGGATTCTCCGCCCTCTGAGTCTTGATCTTCGTGGACTGGCTACACTCCGTGTGTTGTTGGGTGTTTTGGTGATGTTGGATGCGTTGATTCGTAGCAGCGACTTGATTGCCCACTATGGAGATTCAGGGGTTCTACCCCGGTCCGTCCTGTTAACTGAATTCAGCAATCCCTATCATTTTTCCCTACTGTTTCTTAGTGGACAACCGCTGTGGGTGGGACTTTGCCTTCTGGTCTATGGATGCGCTGGTCTGGCTCTAGCTCTTGGCTGGCGTACTTGGTGGAGCACCCTGGTGGCTTGGGTGCTGATGTTGTCATTCCATAATCGAAATCCAGTCGTCCTCAATGCTGGAGATGTTTATTTCAGAGTTTTGCTCTGTTGGGGTCTCTTTCTGCCATTAGCAGCTCGCTGCTCGCTTGATCGAGCTCGGAGTCTGGCAGGTTTCAAACCTGCTGCAAACCTCAGTGAACAGGAGGTTCTGACAGGTGGGTCGGTTGGTTTGGTTTTGCAGGTAGTGCTGCTGTATGTATGTACAGCAGCGCTCAAAACCTCAACAGAATGGTGGCCAGAGGGGACAGCGGTTTGGTATGCAATCACCTGGGAGCAATTCACTACGCCACTGGGAGACTGGCTTCAGAGTTTTCCTGAGTTGCTGAAATGGCTGACGTGGAGCGTCTATGGAGTGGAGTGGGTTGGGCCGCTACTGTTGCTCTGCCCATTTTGGCATGTTTGGCTGCGGACTATCGGTGTACTTTTGCTCATTTCACTTCATCTGGGTCTGATCTTGACGATGGAGTTGGGTTTCTTTCCTTGGATCTGCATTGCGGTACTGCTTAGTTTATTTCCCAAGGAAATCTGGGACTGGCTTTCTTCCAGGAATTGGTTACGCCAGGTTCCTGCCGAAAACCTGATCCTTTATTACGATCAGGACTGTGGTTTTTGCCGACGAATGGTTGGAGTCTTGCGCGAATTTGTTCTGTTTGGCAGAGCCGAGATTCGGCCGATTCAAGCCGATCCTGTAGTGCATGCGCTTTTCGATAATGAAGCTCCCAGCAGTTGGGTTGTGCAGCAAGGAGAACACTATGCGTTCGCTGGTGAGGGACTTTGGCTGGTATTGCAGCAATCTCCTTGGTCCGCATGGTCAACCCGTTTTTTGTCTGAAGTGAAAACCTTGGCCTCGCTCGAAAGTCTGTATGCTTGGGTCGTACGCCATCGACCTCAGCTAGGTCGTTCGACTGCTTGGATTGGTTCGCGTCCATTTCCACCCAAAGCGGTTCCGAATCAATATCTTTCAACAATGGCCTTGGTCTTGGTCGTTCTGGTTGTGGGTTACAATCTGCGCTACAGCTTTTTCAAGGAAGTTCCTTTGCCCTCATCGGTCAAGACGTTGTTTGCGGCGTTGCGGTTGGATCAATACTGGAACATGTTTTCTCCTCAGCCTAGTAAAGATGATGGTTGGTTTGTGATGGAAGGAGAACTTCGTGACGGGACTCCCCTTGATGTGTACCGACTGCAACTCGGAGAGGTCTCCTTTGAAAAACCAGATGATCCCTCTGCGTATTATCCTAATCAGCGCTGGCGCAAGTACCTGATGAATCTTTGGCTCAAGAAATACAAAGACTACCGTCTCCACTACGGACGCTATCTCTGTCGTCAATGGAATAGTGGAGAAACGGAACGAGAGCGCAAGTTGACCGCCTTTCGGATCCACTTCATGCTGGAAAGACCGGGACCTCCTGGTCAGCCTGCAAAACCAACAGAGAAACGAACCATTTGGCGACACGAGTGCTTCAAAAAAGAAGGCTGAAGCACATTCTTGAAGTTATCAGTGAAGCTGTTGATGGAGAGCCCAGGCCAGTAGGAACCCTCTCCCAGTCCAGGCTAGAGTGCGGATCCAGTTTGTTTGTACCAATAGTTGTTGGGCATAGGAGTCGTAACGCTCTGAGAGACGCAGGTGCTGTGGAACTTGCAACCAAAAGGTGGAAGCCCAAATGAGCACAAGCAGTCCCAGCGTGGTTCCCAATAGTGTCGATGACAAGCCGGGAGGAGGTGACCACCAGAGTAGCAGTGCAGAGAACAACTCCAGCAACATGGGTCCAATCACCACCCAAGTCGTTCGGTGAGTATTCTGATGCTCATAGGCAGGAAAGGCTGCAGCGGGGATGTTTGCAAAGAGAGGATAGTGAACAACTTGGATCAGCCAGATCAAGCCAACCATATACCAGGTCACGATCAGATTCAGCAGGAGCCAGGTCATCAATCTTCCTTATGGGGTTGATAGCAAGGATCTTGGGATTGATGGAATTTACTGGACATTCTTAGCCAGACAAATATATTAAATTGTTTTTCTGATTTCCATTGGAGTATCCAAAATGAAAGTGCTTGCATCCCTCAAGTCAGCAAAGCAGCGTCACAAAGACTGCCAGATCGTTCGTCGACGTGGAAAGATTTTTGTGATCTGCAAGAGCAATCCTCGCTTCAAAGCACGCCAGAAGTGAGTCCGCTGAGCCTCGGTTGACCGAGGCTCGTTCTCTCTTCGCTAGTCCCCCCTCAGATTCGTTTCAAAACGGACCGTCCACCTTCCCATTGATGAATTGCTGTAAAATTGGGTTCGAGTTTTCCCGAATTTCCTTCGGACTCCCTTCGGCAATGATTTTGCCCTGATAGAGCATCGCCAACTTGTCAGCAACCCGCATGGAGTTGGGAATGTGATGGGAAATGGAAATACAGGTTTTGCCAAAGTTATCACGCATTTCCACCATCAGGTTGCCGATCGCCGTGGTTGTGATTGGGTCTAGCCCGGATTCTGGCTCATCAAAGATCATGATCTTGGGCTCCATCATCAGCGCTCGCGCCACTCCTACACGTTTTTTCATTCCTCCAGAGAGTTCGGCAGGCATTTTGTCTTCCACATCGTAGAGACCTAGTCGATTGAGTGTAGAAGTGACTCTCTCGGCAATGTCACTTTCCTTGAGCTGCTTTTGGTGTTCACGCAGAGCAAAGGCGACGTTTTCGAAGACATTCATTGAATCGAAGAGTGCGGAGTACTGAAAGCACATTCCTGTTTTCTTAAGCACTTCTACGCGCTGCTTCTTGCTCATCTCCAAGACATTGGCCTCATCGACAATGATCTCTCCTGAGTCCGGAATAATGAAACCAAGGATTAATTTGACGATGGTGGATTTTCCATGGCCAGAACCACCCATGATGACGGTAATCTTGTTGGCAGGAATTTTTAGGGAGAGATTGTCGATGACTTTTTTACTACCGAAGGCCTTGGTGACTTGGATTAATTCAATCATGTCTCTCAGAAATTGTAGAAGATCTGGCTGTAAATTTTTTCGGCAAAGTTTTCGGTCAGTTCCTGTATGCCGCGGCTGAGTCGCTGACCACTGAGGTCAGCACTGCTACTGCTATCGTTGCTACTGGTAGAAACCTCAACTCTGAGATTGGAAACTTCCCAAAGCTGTTTGTTGGTCCGCTGATCCTCAAGAGTTGCGCTTCCTACAAGGGTCAACTGCTGAGCAACAGCCAAGGCTTCTGGCTCGTCCAAGTTCAGTCGAGTCAACTGGGCCAATCGCACTCGCAACAGTAGATCACTACGTTCACTTCCACCACGAAGTCGAACAGCCGAATTACTGCGCAAACGGCTGTTGAGAGCCTGCATCACGAAAGTTTCCAGATCTGATTCAAAGGTTTGATTTTCAATGGGCGCAATGCTTAGGGTCGCGGCTTCTGCCGGAAGGGGAGGATTGCCACCCTCAAACGTATACTGGCAACCAATGAGCAGCAATAGAAAACACGAACAGATAAATTTCTGGAGAGTTAAGTTGACTCTAAAAATTTTATTCAAGGTAACAACTAAGGTCAGAGAGTCGGGAATAGCCCAAATTGTAAGCAGGGACGGGTCGTTTTTCGATTGCGTCTTCAATGGGCATTCGTTAAAAAATGAGGTTTTGAACTTTCTCCATCCGTGTTCGCCAGACCGGTTTCCGTTCGGTCCACCGCAAAAGAGGTAGAGTGTTTTCTCCTGAAACGCAACAACAGGTTGACCGTCTTCTTTCTCGCTATCCGATTCGTCGTAACGCTCTCCTGCCCCTCCTGCACTTGGCTCAGAAAGAAAATCAAGGCTGGTTAGACAGCAGGTGGGTGAATCATGTAGCCGAGTTGTGTGAGGTTTCGCCCACCCATGTGGAGGGAGTAGCAACCTTCTACACAATGTTCCGGTTTCGGCCGCCGGGCAAGTATCATCTGCAAGTTTGTACCTGTGTACCCTGCTGTCTGGTAGGAGGTCCAGAAATTCTGGAGCATCTTGAGCACAAATTAGGCATTCACGCCGGTCATACCACGAAAGACGGTCTCTTCAGCATTGAAGAGATGGAGTGCATCGGAGCCTGTTCCTATGCGCCAGCAATGATTGTCAACGAGGACTATGTAGAGCAGTTAACCCCTGAAAAAATCGATCAACTGCTGGACACTCTCGCTACTACCCCGCAAGAGCAGGAAACCCATGCTTGAGGAAACGCTCGTTCTCTTCCGCAACATCCGCACCTCTAGATATGATGGCACTTTGGACAGCTACCGCAAAGCTGGTGGTTACCAATCTTTGCCAAAAGCTTTGGCGATGCAACCCGAAGAAGTGATTGCCCTAGTCAAGGAAGCGGGTTTGCGTGGGCGGGGTGGGGCTGGATTCCCCACAGGCCTAAAGTGGAGCTTCATGGCCAAAAACACGGGCAAGCCAAGCTACCTGGTCTGCAACGCAGATGAGTCTGAACCAGGGACCTGCAAGGATCGGGAATTGATGCTCAAGGATCCACATCTTTTCCTTGAAGGGATGATGATCGGTTGCTATGCCTTGGGTTGTCATCACGGCTACATCTACGTCCGAGGGGAGTATTTCCCAGCGATCAAAAGCTTGAACAAAGCGATTGATGATTGCTATCGAGAAGGAATCCTTGGCCCAAAATTGTTGGGTGGAGACTATGTGCTGGATCTGACAGTGCACACAGGAGCAGGTGCCTATATCTGTGGCGAAGAATCAGCTCTGTTGGATTCACTCGAAGGCAAACGTGGCCATCCCCGTGTTAAACCGCCATTTCCTGCAGTTGCTGGGTTCAATAGTTGTCCAACGAGTGTGAACAACGTTGAGACTCTGACCAATGTCACAGCCATCTTGGAAATGGGGGCTGATGCCTACAAGAGTTTGGGTAGTCCCAACAATGCAGGAACTCACTTGGTAAGCTTGAGTGGGCATGTCAACCGACCCGGTGTATACGAAGTAGCAATGGGGGTTGGCTTGCGAGATATCATTCAAGAACTTGGAGGTGGGGTGCGTGGAGGAAAGCAACTCAAGGGAGTGATTCCCGGAGGTTCCTCTTCTCCGGTGCTACGAGCAGATGAAATAGATATTGCTTATGACTTTGATTCGGTTGGTAAGGCCGGATCGATGATGGGCTCTTCGGCAATCATGGTCTTTGATGAAGACACAGACGTGGTCAAGTTGCTGCACCGCATCTCCCGTTTTTACAATCACGAATCCTGCGGTCAATGCACTCCTTGCCGCGAAGGGACTCACTGGGCCCGACAGTTGCTCCGAGATTTTCTGCAGAACAACGGTAGTGAGCGTAAACTCAACCGATTGCAAAGAGTTGGGCGCAACATGGGAGGGACCACACTCTGTGCACTCGGAGACGCCGCTTCAATGCCGATTGTCAGCTTCCTCAAGAAATTCCCCGATGATTTTCGACAGTACTACGCAACTGCTTCCTGAGAAAAAGTGATGGAAGTCTTTTACATTGATGATCAACCGGTTCCCTTCGAGAAGGGCGAGAAGATTCTCTCGGCAGCGCTGCGAGCTGGCTTGGAAATTCCTCATTTCTGTTACCATCCTGCGCTCTCAGTGGTAGCCACTTGCCGCATGTGCCTAGTCGATGTGACAGATCTTGGCAACGGACGTCCAGCACCTAAGCTGATGACATCCTGTTCGACCGATGCCATGCCAAACATGCGGGTCTCCACCCAGAACGACAAGGTTCAGGAAGGTCGGGAACTGGTAATGGAGTACCTGTTGGTGAACCATCCGCTAGACTGCCCAATTTGTGACCAGTCTGGGGAATGTACTCTGCAGGATCACTCCTATGCCCATGGAACCGGGCATTCCGAGATGGAATACAACAAGCGAGTTTATGGCTGGCGTGACATTGGTACTTTTGTTCAGCTGGAGCGCAATCGTTGTATTCATTGTTCCCGCTGTGACCGCTTCACACGTGAGATCACAGGAACAGACGAGTTCGGAATGTTCAATCGGGGACATGAGCTAACGCTGGATACATTCTCAGACCGAGCGATGACGAATCACTTCCAGGGCAACATGGCTGACATCTGCCCAGTGGGCGCAATCACTGAGAAGGAGTTTCGATTCAAGCGCAGAGCCTGGAAACTACGCAAAGTTCCATCGGTCTGTACTGGTTGCTCCACGGGTTGTAACATCACGATTGAACATGATCGCAACGAGGTACTTCGTCTAAAGCCCCGTGAGAATCAAGATGTCAACCAGTGGTGGATGTGTGATGAGGGCCGATTGACCTACCAGCAAATGAATGAACGAGAGCAACGTCTTGCCAAACCGATGGGACGGGTCAAAGGAAAGCTGCTACAGGTGACATGGCAGCAACTCTACGATGCTGTGGCCGACAGACTGGAAGCCTTGAAGCCAAATAGAGAGCAGGTTGTCGCTTTAGTTGATACCGACTCCACCTTGGAAGAGATGTTCTTGCTGCGCCGCTTGCTCCAAGAAGTTTTCTCTTCTGATCAAGTCTTTTATCCACAGCAAGACTGGACTCAACCAGAATCAGAATTTTTCATCGAAACACTGATCACTACGGACAAGGCGCCTAATCAGGCTGGAGCTCGATTACTAGGGCTCAAGGGATCCCAAGAGCATGATGTCATTAGTGCAATGAAATCTGCCAAGTTACTATTGGTCCTTGGCAACCCCTTCATTAATGAGCAACCACTGCTGGATTTGGCCGGAACAACAGAGTTGATGGTTCACATTGCTTCTCGTCAAAGCGAGTGGACTGATCGAGCAGATGCAATCTTCCCCGGGCAAAATCATGCTGAAAAAGAAGGGAGCTTTCTGAATAAACAGGAGCACTGGCAGCGCTTCTGGCCAGCTTTGCGGCCTTCCCGTCATGTTCGTCCTGAATGGCAAATTCTCAGCGAACTGCTACACATGGGAACAGCCACGCCCGTTCAGCAGACCCCTCAATTCAGCCAGATTTTCCAACAGATGACATCTATTGAGCACAATTTGTTTGGGAACTTGGCCTTGGAAAAATTAGGAGAGAGTGGAATTTCTCTGGCAAATCTGCGTCAGCAATCAGACACCCTGGCTCAAACCGCTTGATCCTCTAACTTGAACCATCAGTATGATTCTCTTCTACTTATTTGCCCTGCTGAGCGTATTTGGAGCACTTGGGGTTCTTTTTCTGCGCAACCCCATTCACGGTGCAATGAGCCTCGTGGGTAGCTTCTTTTCGCTGGCTGCAGTGTATGTGATGATGCAGGCTGAGTTTGTAGCTGTTATTCAGGTGCTGGTCTATGCCGGTGCCATCATGGTTTTATTCCTCTTCGTATTGATGTTGTTAAGTTTACGGGACGAAGGACCCTCGTTCATTCGTTGGTCTGTCGGCAAGGTGTTGGCTGTCGTGATTGCCTTTGGCATCTGGGCTCAATTAGCCTTGGTGCTCGGTCAGCATGATCCAGAGGCTCTGGTTCCACAAATTGTGTCTTCTGGTGAAGAAGCCGATTCGATCAAGTTAATTGGGCAGCTGCTCTTTACGGAATACCTACTGCCCTTCGAGGCAATTTCCTTACTGTTGTTGGTCGCGGTGATCGGAGCCGTTGTGATTGCTAAGCGCCGTTATCCCGGATCATCCTCATGATGCAAATTCCTCTGGGTCATAAAATGAATGAACGAGAGCAACGTCTTGCCAAACCGATGGGACGGGTCAAAGGAAAGCTGCTACAGGTGACATGGCAG
>OZSS01001181.1_pt1 | contig 12239 bp, 21 predicted proteins | sample 1779911 | NCBI WGS metagenome assembly OZSS01 (sample SAMEA2603589, study PRJEB24840) | metagenome | biome: Water; feature: Photic zone; material: Seawater sample | place: Mediterranean Sea | collected 2013-11-12 | depth 10 m | reverse complement strand
TTAAAGAAGAGTTAGTAGAAGCAAAGTCAGAAAAACCAGAGGTAATTGAAGTTAAAGAAGAGTTAGTAGAAGCAAAGTCAGAAAAACCAGAGGTAATTGAAGTTAAAGAAGAGTTAGTAGAAGCAAAGACAAAAACGAAAAAACCTAAATCCAAAAAAAGCTAAAACAATGAAAATTAAGAATAAATGATCCTAAAGTATATTTATTCAGTTATAAAATCTCAGAAATAATTAGAGCCCATTAGTTTTGTTGGGTTAAAAAGAAATTCTATATAATTTCCATATTAAGAATCTAATGCTACTTCTATTGCGGCAATTAAATTTTCATCGAATGGCTGGATACTAGGTTTAAACCTTGCAATCACATTACTGTCTTTGCCAATTAAAAATTTTTCAAAATTCCATTCAACATCACCCTTTGGTTCAACATTATTTAGTGTTGTATATGGTTCAGTAGTATTACCTTTCGCGTGAACTTTTTCCATAATTTCGAATTCAACACCATATTTTGTAGAACAAAAATTCTTTATCTCTGTAAGAGAATCAGGCTCTTGATTTCCAAAGTCATTACAAGGGAAAGCCAGAATCCTTAAACCTTTTTTTGAATATTTATCGTGAAGCTTTTGGAGATCATTATATTGAGCAGTATTACCGCAATAACTGGCGACGTTTACTATCAAAATTACATTTTCTGAATATTGGCCAAGTTTTTTTGCTTCTCCACTTGCTGAAACAACGGTTGTGTTTTTGACTTCTATTACCATATGTTTTATAAATTTATCTTTTGAAGATAACATTGAAAAAATGTTTTTGCGTTGTTTAAGACCTTCTTAGGTTATTATTTTTATTTGTGATTTTTAGTAAAAAGTTTTTTCTAAACTTATATAATTAAATAAACATATTAAATAATCAACTTGGACCCCTTAGACCCTCTTACTGAAATTATTAATTCAGGACAGGGCTTCTCGCCTTCAATTGCTCTAGAACGAATCCTTTGGGTAATGATGGGTTTTTTCTTTCTTGGTGCTATTTCAACTTCAATTACAAGAGGAATGAAGCAAAATGATTGGTTCGGAAATAATTCTTTTTTGTCTAGTTTAAAAGCTAATAAAAGAGAAGATAAACTCTCTAACAAGCTACCTGACGATGACAATTAACATGAATTCATTTAGTGATGGGCAGTTTTAAATTTATTCCCAAGAAAATATTATTACTTGGCAGTGGCGAACTTGGAAAAGAATTAGTGGTTGAAGCCAAAAGATTAGGCTTAGAAGTAATAGCTATTGATAAATACGAAAATGCCCCTGCGATGCAATTAGCTGATAATTCTTTTGTCATAGATATGAGTGATAAGGAAATTTTAAAAAAAAAGATAAAAGAACTCAAACCTGATTTTGTAGTTCCCGAAATTGAAGCTCTATCAATTGAAGCTTTAAAGGAATTGGAAGAAGAAGGAATAAATATCGTTCCTAATGCTAGAACTGTTGAAATAACTATGAATAGGGATAAAATAAGAAATCTTGCATCTAAAGAATTAAAGTTAAAAACTGCAAAATTTAGTTATGTTTTTAATGTTGATGAGCTAGAAATAGAATCATCTGAAATTGGCTTCCCTCTTTTGCTGAAACCTCTAATGAGTTCATCAGGAAAAGGTCAAAGTTTAGTTAAAAGGAAAGAAGATCTAATTTTAGCCTGGAACGATGCCTTGAAAAATTCAAGAGGAAAAATAGTTGGTGTAATACTTGAGGAATTTTTAAATTTTGATTATGAATTTACTCTCTTAACTATTAGAAAAGATAGTGGGGAGAATGTATTTTGTGAGCCAATAGGTCATGAACAATACAAAGGAGATTATCAATGTAGCTGGCAACCATTGGACATGAATCAATCCTTGATTAATGAAGCCCGAGAAATGACAACAAAAATATTAAATAATTTAAATGGTTCGGGTATATATGGGGTTGAGTTTTTTGTAAAAGGTAAAGAGGTTATATTTTCAGAATTATCTCCTAGGCCTCATGATACGGGAATGGTCACTTTAGTTAGTCAAAATATAAACGAATTTGAATTGCACTTAAGAGCCTTTTTAAATCTACCCATACCAAATATTTCACTATTAAAGCCATCAGCAACCAGAGTAATAATATCAGATAAAGAATCTAATACTCCTTCATACTCTGGACTAAACGAGGCATTAGAATTAGAGAATACTAAAGTTCTAATATTTGGGAAACCAACGGCAAAGAAAGGAAGGAGAATGGGGGTAGTCCTTTCAACAAATGATGACCTAAATATTGCTCGAGAAAATGCGGACAAGTCAGCACTTAAAATAAAAATTATTTCCTAATTTATAGAATATTAAATAAATATTATAAAAAAACTACTTATTTCCTTCGTTTTTGTTTTCTGTCTTTGTATGTAATATTTGAGTGTATTATTATTTTTTTCTATGATAGAAAACTATAAAGGTTGGGATATAACTTTGACATGGGATGATAAGCATTCTTTTGGGCATAAATCTAGTATTAACGATACTTTTAACCAAAAAGAAAAATGGAAGGGAGTTAATTTAAATGGTAATAGAATTTATGGAGCATCCCTTAAGGAGATAAGACATATTATTGATTATCCAAGGCTACATGATTAATTATTTATAGAAATAATTAATTTTCTTCTTTTTGATTATTATCATCAATTAGTTCGTTTGCAAGTTCTCTTAAATCACCTTTAATTGATACCCATGTGAAAGCAGCAATAAAAACTGTAGCTGATATTGCTATTGTAATTGTTTCTAAAGGACCTAATCCTAATGCAATTGCAAACATATAAAAATTAAAATAATAATTTATTATATTCCACATTATTAATTAGTTTTAATTGAGTATTCTTTTGAAACTTAATTTAATTAATCTCGAAACATTATGTATAAATAATCTTTAATATTTTTCTTCTTAAGAGATTTTTTTTATATATGGTTTTTAATAAGAAATATTCAAAAATTATTTGCTAAAATAAAAAAATTATGATGCAAAAAAAATGTCCACAATGTAAGAATTTAATCTCAATTACATCTCCTACTTGCCTATTCTGTGGTAGACCTAATAAATTTGTAACTAATAATTACGTAAAGAAAAAGTGGAATAAAGAATATAAAAAAGATCGTTTTAGTAATTTTAAAATAATAATCTCTAAAAAGATATCTTTGCTTTTTATTATTATTGGGATTTTAATAATACTACTTATAAGTTTATATAAATAGAATAATTATTAATTTAAAATTGCATCTATAACTTCTCTTGTATTTGGTGAAAGATTATTTTTTTTAATGTAATCAAGAACTTTAACTATATTTCTTTTATAAGGATTTTCATATTGCCTAAAAGTACTAAATATTTTTAAAAAACGTGAAATTACTATTGGATTTGATTTGTCATATTCTAGAATTTTATCTGCTATGTATTTATAACCTGATCCATCTGTGGAGTGGAATAATGAATTTCTTGTTACGTATGCATTTAATATAGATCTTAAAGTATTGGGTGATTTGGCATCAAAATATTCATTTTTAAATAGAGCTTCAATATTTTTTTGATTATTATTTATCTCAATAGATGCTTTAAAATAGAACCAATTATCTAAGACGACTGGATTGTGTTTCCATTTATTAAAAAAAATATTTGAAATTAATTCTCTTTCCGGACAATTAATCCTTGTGAATACATTCAAAGCAGCTTTTGAAAGAGTCATTGAATTACTATCTATATAACTAATTACTTTATTTTTAATTCCTTCATATTTACTATGTAAAAGTAACCTCCATATTGTTTCTATTAGTTTTCTTTCATCCTTACCCTCAGGCCATATTTTAGTAATGTTTTTATCAATCTCTTTAAGCTTATTCAGTAGTTCTACTTTTAATTTAGTACCAAAAAGATAATTTAAGTCGTCAATAGTTTTATAAATTTTTAATGGATCGACTTTCTTGATCTCTGATTCTATTTCAGAGAAGGTTGGGATACTAAGTATTTCAGATAAGAGAGATAAATTTATACTTTTATTATTCCTTATTATTGATCTTAATGTTGTTATTAATTTATTTTCAATATTAATATCGGGTTCTTCATATATTCTTTTGCAAATTATTTTTTTATATATACCTTTTATCGTGTCATATATCGTGAAATAATCAGTTTCAAATTCTAGTATTAATAATTTCTCTGCAAATGTAGTATCTGTTTCCCATTTAATGGGAGCTGAGAAATTTCGAAAATAAGAAATTATTGGGCTATCAAATTTGGAGTTTATATTTTCAAAAGTGAATTCTTCTTCCTTTTCTTTTAAGATAAGTGTCTTATTTATTTTTTCATAACTATTCAAGAATATTGCAATATTAATAGGAATTATTAGAGGTAAATCGTTATAAAGATTTTTTTTATTTGAATTTATTTGCGAGACTTGTATTTTAAGGATTTGTTTTTCTTTATCCCATTTTCTTTTAAACTTAACTAGTGGAGTCCCATTTTGTTTATACCAAGTTTTAAATTTATCAATATTTATTTCTTTATTATTCTCTAAAATCTTATCAACAAATTGATCAATAGTTGCTGCTTTCCCATCATAAGTAGAAATAAAATTACTAAAACCATTATTAAAGTTTTTATCTTTTACTAATGTTTTAAGCATCCTTATTATTTCTGCTCCTTTTTCGTAGATAGTAGTTGTATAAAAATTGTCTATCTCTAAATATTTTTCAGGTCTCACTGGATGTGATGTTGGACCAGAGTCTTCTCTAAATTGTGCTTTTCTTAAGAATTTTGCATCTTCAAGTCTTTTTATTGAGCGATTATGAAGATCTGCTGTAAATTCCTGATCTCTAAATACTGTTAAACCCTCTTTTAGGGATAATTGAAACCAATCTCTACAAGTTATTCTATTTCCCGTCCAATTATGAAAGTACTCATGAGCGATTACACCTTCTATACGCTCTAGCTCTTCATCAGTCGTAGTCTCTTCATTTGCGAGTATTAATTTAGAGTTGAAAATATTAAGGCTTTTATTTTCCATCGCTCCCATATTGAAATGTCTAATTGCAACAATATTAAATAAAGATAAATCGTATTCAAGATTATATTTTTCTTCGTCCCATTTCATTGACTTCTTTAATGAATTGATTGAATGTTGTACATATTTTTCATCACCTTTTTCCACGTAAATATTTATTTCTACTTTTTTATTAGATTTAGTATTGAAGTTATCTTTTATGCAGTTCAGTTTTCCTGCAACTAAAGCGAAAAGATATGAGGGTTTAGGATATGGATCTTCCCATATCACTTCGTGCCTTCTGTGTTCAAGATCATTTGCTTTGACTAGATTTCCATTAGAAAGTAAAACAGGATAATCTTCCTTATTTGCCTCTATCCTTACTTTGTATTTGCTTAAAATATCAGGTCTATCAGAATGGTAACTTATTCTTCTAAAGCCTTCTGCTTCGCATTGCGTAGTAATAATTCCATTACTTTCATACATTCCTAAAAGTGAAAAATTCTCCTTTGGTTTAATTGTTCCCACAATATTCAAGGTAAAAGTTTCTTTAAGTATGGGTTTAATTAATAATCTATTTTTTTGTATTGAATATTTATTTTCTTCTAATATAGATTCATCTAAATATATCTTTTCAACAAATATATCTATCCCATCAAGAATAAGGGAATTTATATTAATATTCTTTTTGATCAATTTTAGTTCGGTTTTAACAATTACTCTTTTGTCTTCAATTATGAAATCCAAAAAAATATTAGGTATTTCATAATCAAAGGATTTATAATCATCCAGTTTTATATATGGATTATTGTTCTTATTGTCTGAAACGTTAAGCATATTTATTTAATTAATCCTCTGAACTAAATAATTTATTAAAGAGTGTTATGTGCATGATAAATAAAAATTATTAGGTTTCTCCTAATTGACATATATGATCTTTGATTACTCCAGATGGAAGTAACTCATACAATATCGGATTTTTATCTTTTACCAATCCCTCTTGATTTATTTCGTATCTCCAATCCCATTTTCTGTCCGTAAATGATAAGTAATCTTTTCTAAGAGAATATGGTAGCATTAGCTTTTTTTTATTCCAATCTATATTAATAAATGCTCCAGGTTCAATTTCAGAGATGGTTTTAACTATTGAGAAATCTCCATTAATATTATTTCTAATTACTAAATCGAGCTTAATATTGTCGCAAAAATAGGACGTGTTTAGTGCAAATAGACAAATTGTGGAAAAAAATAACGAATAAATTTTAGATAACCCTTATCTTTTTCTATTTTATTAGTTTACAAGCACTAACGATATAGTTATAAATTTTCTTTATTAAAAATATCTAAATTTTTACAGAATCCATAGTTTTTAAATTTACCAAATTACATTTTACTTCTTCTGCATATTCCTGAACTGATATAAATTTGTTTAAAAGGCCTGTATATTTTGCTTCTCCTCCAGCAGTACTTGAAAGTACATATTTTGGATTAAAAGTATTTATTAATTTTGGAAGTACATCTGCGCCTTTTACAAAAGATCCAACCATTGGAAGTTCAAGGTTAATTATGGGTGTTATGACAGCATCAATTTCTTGAGATTTAATGCTTTCATCAAGATAACCATGTGGTTCGATGTAGAAACCTTTTCCTTTTTCGTCTTTTACAATGTATCCATTTTCTATTTGTGGTACGGGTGCACCAGCAGTAGCTTCTATTTCTAGACCCTTTTCTTTAATTTTTTCGGACGGTTTGAGAACTTTGATCGATGTAAAACCTAATTTTTCAAGAATTACTTTTGCACTATTGGGGCAGATGATATCAATATTTTTTTTAAACTTTTTTAATGAAGGAACATGGCAATGATCAGGTAAACCTTGAGTTAAGAGGATTATATTAATGTCTTCCTCAATTAAAATTTCATTGTCTAGTGAACCTTTGAAAAACCATTCTCCAGGAGGGAATACTAAATCACCAGTAAGCCAGGGATCTATTATTAAGTTGGTTTTATCAAATTTGATTAACCAACCATTTGAACCTAAATATTTGGCTTCAAAAGTCATTATTAGTAAGTAGTCTAAATAGACTATAAATTAGATTTATAAAAATTGAGAAAAGAATTTTTATGGAGTTTGCATATCTATTAGTTCTGACAGGAAATGTTTTCGGTTTATTTTTTATTTAATGGTTTTCAAAAAATTTATTAATGTTTAGCTTCATTTAAAATTTGAAATGATTTCTTTTTGAGATTAAATATAAGTACTTGATTTTCTTTTGATTTATTTTTTAAATTTTTTTCTTTTAACGATTGAATAGGAATTAATGCTAATCCTCCAGTCCCTGAAAATATAATTGGCATGGTTACATTTTTATCGCCATTCATTTTTTGTAAATCTATAGCTTGTGAAACAATATTTTTAGCTCTTTCAAATCCATGATGTTCTATCAATTCAGACCATAACGAATTTACTGACTCATATTTTGAAAATTCAATTTGTATACTTTTCATTAAAAATTTAAGGAAAACTAAATTTTTTAGTGAGATTATTTATTTAATTTCTATTTTTAAACCCATCCATCACTAATTGCAACATATCAATAACGTCCCCATCAGTTAAATCAAGATCTTTTTTTAAATCATTGCATGTTAAATTCATCTCTAGTGCTGCTTCTGCCATATGATTTATTTTCTCATCTTTACCACCTAAAGAAATAAATGGATTGAAGTTTTCTATCATTATTTTTTTATATTACTTATACTTTCTAGCTAAGAAATAATAAATTATCTTCTAATCACAAATAAGCTTAAAAATATGTCATTTATTAATTTGGAGTGAATCATTTTTTCAAACCAAAGAAGTTGGTACACCTTTTGCAATCAAGGCTAATCTCCTCGCTCTTACAAGGAAGGGAAACAATAAATTTGTTCTTTTGTCTGATTTAAAGATATTTGATAAGAGCTTTAAAAGTTTGCCAGATGGATTATTTATTTGATTACATATTTTATTTATTGCTTCAGCTCCATGAAATATATCATCATCCTTAAGAAGGATTGCTCCTCTATCTATGTCATAACCTTTCTCTAAAAGAGATTTAATTATTTTTGGATTTTTTCTACCATCTAGAATAGAAATTTTATTTATTTTACTTTTAAGTTCTAAAAGTTCTGCGAAATGATTACAAAAAGGACATTCTCCATCATATATAAAAGTTAAATTTGCATTCATAACGTTTTATTTTCAATAATTTGATTTTAAGTGAAAAAATAGTGACCTGTAGTGCATCAAAGACTCACAATTAAAGTATTTAATTTTCAATTATTTATGTAGCTACTAAACCGTCTCTCGATCGAATCTCCTTTGAATTACAAAGAAATGTCTCAATTTAGGTATAATCCCTGCTATAATTCTGTATGCTATCTCCGAGATAATTGTATTTAAAAATCTATGAATTTATTAGCTTCATTCGCCATAGGCGGTTTTAATCCTTGGGCAGCAGGTGTTGGGATTGGTTCTTTAGTCCTCTTTGGGCTTGTTGGTTTAGTTGCAGGACCAAATCTCAGCAAATTTGATACTGAGGAATAAATAATTAATAGTTTTTTAAATAAAATTCCAAAAGACTCTTTTTGAGTCTTTTTTTTTAGCAGTTTTTGGAAATTTTTTTTAGAGTGGTTAATATAAAAAAATTTAAATGTTATTAAACCCTTTTGCTCCTCTAGCTTTCATAAAAATTACTTCTCTCAAAGCTACTACATTTTTTCTACTAGTTCTCCTAATAAAGTCTAATTTACTTAGATTAAAAGGTGGTTTGATAGGTGGCCTCTTCGCATTGATACTCATTTCAGGAATATTAGCCTCTACATCTATTGCTCTAGGTTCACTAATTTATGCTTATAGAGTCAAAAACAAAACACAAGAAGACAACACCGTACAAGATCTTGAGACAGTGAACATATAATTTTTATCAAATTGATAAATAAATAATGTTATTAGAAAGGTGTTCCGGGTACAAAATGTAATACTAAAAATCCAAATCCAGCAGCGAAAACTATTGAAACTGCGATAATCAGAAGGCCAGAAGCCATGCCACCTTGTTCAAATGCCATAAATTTTAGTTATTTTTACAAATATAATTCAAATATAAGATAAAAGTAATTGTGTATATTACTCATATCAGCCGAATTTGTTATTTATTGTATAAAGGAGCAAAAATATAGAAGATAATGAAACAATAGTTCCGAAAATTATTAACGGTTTTGATTTTTCACTAGCCTCTTTTTTAGGAAGTTTATTTGATAAAGATGTATTTTTATCTTTATTAATAATATTTGAAAAAGGTTTTTTCACATCCAAAAATAAATTTAATAGGTTATTGGTTCATTGATTTAAATAAGTCTTTGTGGTAGTCGACAATATTTTGACAACTGGTCACAGGTGTAAATTCCATATGAATTCCAAATTTAGCTCTCCAAGGAGCAAAATGTTCAAAAACTTCCTTGTCACTCAAAGCTTTACACAAACAAACTACCCTTCCTTCTCCAGGAGCATGAACTCTAAACAGCATTTCAAATTTATCAGTTTTGTCAGCTTTGGCCATTTCACCATTTTCCCATGCTTCTACAAATAATTTATAGGCCTTAACCTGATTATCAATATCTGGAAATTGACAATCAGCAAGATACATTTGCATTAGATTCTTTATAATTTGATTTTATTATCTGTCAAAAACAAACTAATTTCTTGCACTGTTTTAATTTGAACATCATATAAGAATTTTTTTACGGGATGAAATGAGATGCTAATATTTCTAGAAATTTTCCAATATCTTTTTTATATAAACTGTCAGTAATTTTTAGAGAGAATAGTTCATTTTCATTAAGTTCTTCCTTTTGATTATCAAAATTAACATTTCCTTTAAACGTAATGTTTTGCATGAAAAATAATTATTACTATTTAAAATTTAAGCAATTTATATAAAATGGCAATTATCTTTACATAATGTTTTGCCTTTTAAGCCTTAATATCTATATAAACTTATCTGTTAGGTAAAAAATTGTATTTATTATACTTAAGACTACGGTAATAAAGGATGCTAGAACAGGCAATAGATTAAACCATAATTGGGATGTTTTCATTGCTGAATCTATTGGTAAGAACTTTTCACTCCTTTTTATCCTTATTTGTAACCAAAATATTGATAATGGATAAATTACCTTTGCGAAGGTAATAAATATAGAAAATAAATATCCTTTTTTTGAATAGAGTATGTAACCTGAAAATAAATATAAAAACCAAATAAGAGATCTTTGCAATAATAATAATTTTTTGCTTCTGCTACTCATTTTTTTATTTAAGCAATTAAAAATTTTTTATCATCTTATATCTTTCAAATGTTATATTCTTGATAATTATTTTTTCTTTACGAATTATTTTCCAGCTATTTTTTAGAAATAATTTATAACTAATTAAGCTTGCCTCTGTTGTTAAGCAAGGTAAACCCTCTTTTATTGCTTCCTTTTCTATTTTTTGAAGTAACTTTGTCCCATAACCTTTCCTTTGTGAATCTCCTCTGCAATATAAAAGGGAAATTCTTTTATTTGGATATCTTGAGGCAAAAGCAATTATCTTCTCTCTTTCATTAATAAGCCATCCTTTACCTTCCTTTAAGGATAAATTAAAATATTTATTATCCCAAGCTTGACTTGCCCAAGCTCTTTTTTGTTCTGAAGTATAAATTTTCTCATCTATAGAAATTATTGAATCAAAATATATTTTTTTTAAATCAAGTTGATCTTTTTGGGTAATTTGTTTTAAATTCATTGAGTTGAGTTCAAATTGTAATGTCAAATAAAAATATTGTGGCAATTGGAGGTGGAGGTTTTGGAAGGTCCTTAGGTGAACTTAAGATAGAGAAATATATTACGTCATTAGTTAAAAAGGAAAGACCTAAAATCTGCTTTATTCCTACTGCATCAGGAGATAATGATTCATATAAATTAAATTTTTATAGAGCTTTTTCAAAATTAAATTGTATAACTAGTCATCTTGATTTCTTTTCAAGAACAGAAAACTTGGAAAAAAAAATTCTATCCCAAGATATTATTTATGTTGGTGGAGGAAATACAAAAAGTATGTTGGCGGTTTGGAAAGAATGGGATCTGCAGAATATTCTGAAAATTGCTTATGAAACAGGGATTATAATGAGTGGTGTCAGTGCTGGCGCAATATGCTGGTTTGATCAAGGAATTACGGACTCTTTCTCTAATAGATTAGAGATAATAAATTGTTTGGGAATAATAAAGGGGATAGCTTGCCCTCATTATGATGAGGAAAAAGAAAGAGAACCTTTCGTTAAAAAAATAATTAAAAACCAAAGAATTGATTCTTGTATTTGTATAGAAGGCAATTGTGCCTTGCATATTAAAAATGATTTTAATTATGTATCAATTAATTTTGGAAATAAAAAGAAGTGTATAAAAATATCTAAAGAAAATAATGAATTAATTAAAGAATATTTTAAAAATTATGATTGTATATAAAAATGCTATATATCTTCGTTTTTTGCAATTGATACTAATTCCATACCTTTATATTTAATAAAAGAAGCTGTCCATATTTCTTTTGATAGATTACCCAAATATTTTAAAAATTGAGTTGTATCACCGTCTCTTATCCATTCTGATTTTATAAATGGAAGTTCTTTCTGCATTCTTTTTGGATGCATATGAACTAATAGTAGGCCTTTATCTTCGGATACCCTTTTTAATGCTCCTTCATCACTTCTTTGGAAAACTCTTAGAAGAAGATTTAGAATTACTTCTTCCCCAAGTTTAATTAAATTACTTTGTTCTTCTAGTTTTTCTTTAATCTCTTTCCCACCTAAAGGCATTGCCCTGACATTATTTTGCTCTATTAATGCAATTGCAATTAGATAATCCTGACTTGCCATATTTTTTTTGTAATCTTGTTTAGATTATTCTAACCCCTCGACCTCTTCATATATTTCATTTAATAAGAATAATTGTATTAATAAAAATACAAAATTATAAGGTAATTTTTTGTAAGTACTTCCAATCTTTATTTTCCACAAAATATAATTATTTTTATAATGTGTTAAATGTTTTTACTTATGAGAAATTCATTTTTATTATTATCAGGATTAGTTTTAGGTTTATGGACCTCTTGGCCAGGGATAGTTATACCT